>Ga0102593_1000086_pt1 | contig 250123 bp, 167 predicted proteins | sample AraplaCol_mMS_r2_2_FD_76862 | JGI IMG/M metagenome (GOLD analysis project Ga0102593, IMG submission 76862) | Arabidopsis root microbial communities from North Carolina, USA - plate scrape MF_Col_mMS_r2 (SPADES assembly) (version 2) | ecosystem: Host-associated > Plants > Roots > Endosphere...
CGGGTATTTAACTGGAAGTAGTCATGTCCTCCCTATAATCATCGCGAAATGATGAAGTGAAAAGGGCGCCTTTATTGGGCGCCCTTTATGTTATATCTTTTTCAGCTTTACGTCTACTTTATCTCCATTGGCTTTTATCCTTACTGTTTTCTGGATGGATGCCCCGGATTTGACGTTGTAATCATAACTGACGGTATTAGGGCTGGTGCCCTGGAATATGCCGTTAGTATAGGTATCCGTGTAGCCAGTTATCTCTGTCCTGGTGGTGGCATGAATGTAGTTAAACTCCGTGTACAGCAGATATTCTCCGGGCATCAGGCTGGTAAATTCAAAATGTCCGTCATCGTCATACACCGTTGTTACTTTAATGCATTCTGCGGCTTCTTTAGGGAGCGGTATAGCTCTTCCTTTTTTCCTGGATGCATCATTTAATTTTATCCATTCCTTGAAGAAATCTGTATAGGGAATCAGGATGACGGAGGTACCGGACCTGGCGAATTGTTTTTTGTGTAGGTTGGCGACAGCCATATTTTTGAACATGCCTTCGTTTCCGTTGTCTCTGGCAAAAGCCTGACCAAGGATAATGGAATTCCCGGATTTTATCATTTTAAGCGTTTGCTCTTTATCAAAGCGGGTGGTAAAGGGATTGTAGTCAATCTCTTTGTCGACAATCGCTAGGGCCACAAGACAACATTCCACAACCTAGTGTCTACAATTAAAATTAGAATCCTTATCAACTCCATGTCTTCGCGGTTGTTATCTAGTTACCATTCCACAATAGTGCAACTAGCGCTATCGGGATCAGGGTTGCAGCTGACCCACACATAATTACCATTCTACAGTGGTGCAATTAAAGCAGGAAGCGCTAAAGTGTCAAGCTAGCCAGTCCATTCTTACTACTCTACAATAGTGCGATTAAAACCAATTTCCTGTATGTGTTGCGGCCTTACTATAGCGGATTACCATTCTACAATAGTGCGATTAAAACAACCTATGCAGTGGTGGTGTGAATACCAGGGTGACTTGCCGTTCTACAATAGTGCGATTAAAACTGGACATACTTTGCCGGGAACGTCTGACGGCACGCCCTTACCATTCTACAACAGTATTATTCAAACTAGTCTTCCGCTTTGCCTTCTTCTGTCCCGGATCACCTTACCATTCTACAATAGTGCAATTAAAGCAATGCCTCCATTCGGTAGCCTTTCATGGCCATACACTTACCATTCTAAGTAGTGCAATTAAAGCGGCTGATCTGTACCAGTAGGGTGTTCGCCCATGACTATTCTACAGTAGTGCAATTAAAACCAGGCGTACTCTCGATCATTTTCTCGATACGATTCTCTTACCATTCTACAGTAGTGCAATTAGAGCCCTCGAGAACTACCTGAAAAAGCACATTTTTCCTACTTACCATTCTATAATAGTGGAATTAAAGCGATAGCAAGCAAGTTTCAACCTCTAATTGTTCCATGTTACCATTCTATAATAGTGCAATAAGCAATTAGGACATGATAGACTTTTCCCGGCGCTACTCCGTTACCATTCTATAATGGTGCAATTAAAGCACACGATGTCTTTCCCCCGCTCCCATTCTATAAATTTACCATTCTACAATAGTGCGAATAAAACCAATCCTGCGGACTTGGACGGATTCAAAATACCCCTCTTGCTATTCTATAATAGTGCAATTAAAACCTCTCTTCCTTTCTTCTCGTATTAGTGAATAAAATCCTTACCATTCCACAATAGTGCAATTAAAACCGGTATTTACGGGATAACTCGACCGCCTCAACGACTTACCATTCTACAATAGTGCAATTAAAGCTAAGTATGTACAACAGGGCCACACTTACCTGAAAGTTACCATTCTACAATAGTGCAATTAAAACTTATCCAATTTCAGTTTAAACTGCTTGTCATTCCAACTTGCAATTCTACAATAGTGCAATTAAAACCCGGCAATGGAGAAAGATATATGTAAGCCGCAAATCTTACCATTCTGCAATAGTGCAATTAAAACCACCCACGCAACACTGTAATGGGATACCATTACCACTTACCATTCTACAATAGTGCGATTAAAACAATAGCACATCCGACACCATTACTATCAGCCAAGACTTACCATTCTACAATAGTGCGATTAAAACTTCCTGAGGATGCTGGGTTGCAGCAGCCTGAATATATCTTACCATTCTACAATAGTGCAATTAAAACAGTATGCGCTTGATAGGCGTACCGTTCTTAAACATAACCTTACCATTCTACAATAGTGCAATTAAAACTTGCAGGGGTAGAACATCCGATCATCGGTAGGGAACTTACCATTCTACAATAGTGCAATTAAAACGACAAAACGTAGAAGAGTTACCAATAGTGCAGCTCACTTACTATTCTATAATAGTGCAATTAAAACTCCAGCCAAAAAAGGGGCCGCCGAAGGTGAACACCCTTATCATTCTATAATAGTGCAATTAAAACAATAAAATTGACATGCAGGTAATAAAGAAGTTTTTCTTACCATTCTATAATAGTGTAATTAAAACTAATATGATGTCGGCAAGATAGGCCATGGCATCGGACTTACCATTCTATAATAGTGCAATTAAAACTCTACAAGATTTACAAATAAAGAGCTTTTATAATTCTTACCATTCTATAATAGTGCAATTAAAACCGGATCCGCCTAAGTACCTGACTGCTAACGGCAGGCTTACCATTCTATAATAGTGCAATTAAAACATTTTTAACGGGACAATACTCAAAATACACTATGAGTTACCATTCTATAATAGTGCAATTAAAACCAGTTCCCGGACAAGAAAAGCGTATCAGCAGATGAGTTACCATTCTATAATAGTGCAATTAAAACAGGTAGCCGATAAGGCCAGGGAGTTGATCGGGGAAGTTACCATTCTATAATAGTGCAATTAAAACCCCTTGTAGTCGTTCGGTGGCGTAGCGGTTAGCGTTGTTACCATTCTATAATAGTGCAATTAAAACTTGATATACAAACCCGCTCCCGGTTACATTATAATTGTTACCATTCTATAATAGTGCAATTAAAACTTCCACCGACATGGTCTCAACCAGCTTTCTACCGTCGTTACCATTCTATAATAGTGCAATTAAAACAATGATAGCCTTATTTACGTCACAGATACTATCAGGTTACCATTCTATAATAGTGCAATTAAAACTTAATCCACCTACAGAAGACCTAAGGGCTGATGTCGTTACCATTCTATAATAGTGCAATTAAAACTGTGTCTTCCTGCCTTCCAGGATAGCCTGGACCATGTTACCATTCTATAATAGTGCAATTAAAACTCGGTGTGATCGCATCCTTCCAATCAGAATACCGCTGTTACCATTCTATAATAGTGCAATTAAAACAGTCCGTAGATATTTGGGCTGAACTTGGACTCAATACGTTACCATTCTATAATAGTGCAATTAAAACCGTAGCTCGGTAAGGTGCCTACCTGTAAGGGAGCTGGTTACCATTCTATAATAGTGCAATTAAAACCAGGTTGGCGGGATCGTCCAGGCGCAGCTCTATCTGTTACCATTCTATAATAGTGCAATTAAAACTACGGAATAAGACACGGGATCACCGTTGGTACTGAGTTACCATTCTATAATAGTGCAATTAAAACCATTATCTTCAGAATACACAGCATAGCAATATGAGTTACCATTCTATAATAGTGCAATTAAAACTAGTGTCTTCCACTCCATAAGCGAACCCCCACTTTAGTTACCATTCTATAATAGTGCAATTAAAACCAACAACATGACATGTCTATAGGATTGAAAATAGGTTACCATTCTATAATAGTGCAATTAAAACTTGATCCATATCCAATGAATAGGGGCGGCTAACCAGTTACCATTCTATAATAGTGCAATTAAAACACTCTTCAGAGATGTCGGAGATAACCGCACTTCTTAGTTACCATTCTATAATAGTGCAATTAAAACTCTTACGCCATAGTCCCAGGAAACCGCCGGACTTCTGTTACCATTCTATAATAGTGCAATTAAAACCCTCGAACAGGGACATGGGGAAGCGTGCCACATCAGCGTTACCATTCTATAATAGTGCAATTAAAACTTGAGGATGACATCTTCTTGCCGTGTTACCTGCCCTGTTACCATTCTATAATAGTGCAATTAAAACCGACTCGTCATTTACATTATCGCGAACAGTGTTATAAGTTACCATTCTATAATAGTGCAATTAAAACTCGGCCACGTTCTCAGGCATGAAGTACTTAAACTTGTTACCATTCTATAATAGTGCAATTAAAACACATTAATAGGCCGCACCTTCTCCTACAGATACCAGTTACCATTCTATAATAGTGCAATTAAAACCCCGTTGGCCGGAGGAATACGATCAGATGATTGCGTTACCATTCTATAATAGTGCAATTAAAACCTTTATACGGGGTAATGATAAACGCTTCCTTTACACCGTTACCATTCTATAATAGTGCAATTAAAACTTCATAGGGTAACGTAAGCCGGTCGCGTAAGAACGTTACCATTCTATAATAGTGCAATTAAAACCCTTGAAACGAACATCGACACGGATGGACCAAAGAAGTTACCATTCTATAATAGTGCAATTAAAACGAGAATGGAACACAGATATTAAATGGGAAGACTTAGTTACCATTCTATAATAGTGCAATTAAAACGAGATAAAGAGAAATACCAATCTGGTTCAGAGCCGTTACCATTCTATAATAGTGCAATTAAAACAAAAATAGATCTGTGAGGATTCTGTATTTGATGCTAGTTACCATTCTATAATAGTGCAATTAAAACATCGATCTCATAACTGAATTCATCACCCTCGTAAAGTTACCATTCTATAATAGTGCAATTAAAACTATTATTATTAAAGTTTAACCTTCTCGTTAGGGTAGTTACCATTCTATAATAGTGCAATTAAAACTCTCCGTCCGACTATAAATCTTATCCTTATAATACCGTTACCATTCTATAATAGTGCAATTAAAACTAACGCTCATGATAAATAAACTGGTATGCAGCAAAGTTACCATTCTATAATAGTGCAATTAAAACCCAGCTGCCGGGCAGCTTTGGCGGCAGTATTGTTGTTACCATTCTATAATAGTGCAATTAAAACTGTATAGGGGCCCTCCGGGGAGAGCTGCAGATCATTGTTACCATTCTATAATAGTGCAATTAAAACCACATATAGGTAGGATTTAAAGCCCCGCTTGCGCGTTACCATTCTATAATAGTGCAATTAAAACCAAAATCCATATCGAGCTCAACGCCGAATAACCAGGTTACCATTCTATAATAGTGCAATTAAAACCCCGTCATATCGACGACAAAAAATGTCCTGTTTTTAGGACTTTACTTAGATAAGATATGCTTTTTTAATTCAAAAAAATTGTCGATGTACGGTAATAAGATTTACCTAGTACATCGACAACCTGTATTTTCCCTCTGTTTTCAATGGTTTTACATCCAAATGTAGAAGATTTATTTATTCCCAGGCGCTCCAAAGGAATCTTCGACAACTACAGCATATTGTCAATCTCATTTTTCTCTTTTCCAATAACCTGTTTATCTAACCATTTTTCTTGGCGGCTTTTGAATACAATGATGCTATCTTTGCCAAGATCCATAATATCTTTAGCTTTATATAGGAGTTCTTTTAGTTTTACTTCAGTTAATTCACCTTCAAAAACGCTGTTCTGTATCCAATTTAGGTATTGCCGACATAATTTCAGCATTTTTCCTACCCTCTTTTCTTCTATATCATATACCAGTATTACATACATATGCCTAATTTACCACCATGCTTTGAATGGCTTGTATTCTTCTATGCCTAGTATATGCTTCACCAGTTTATAACATTCCAGTTTTACCAGGTGCTTATAACTTACATTCCGGCCGAGCGAACGATGTCTGATAGTTTCGTTTAGTTTCTCATCCCAGGCTTTTACTACTTTTTTCCGGCCACTGTCTTTCAATAGACAACTGTTCAGATTATGATCGAAATCGCTTTTCTGGAGAATCTTTTTATTTAACAAAGCGAATATCAATCTGTCGGCCAATACAGGTTTGAATACCTCTGCCAGATCCAGGGCCAATGAATAACGGCGATATCCTGGTTGATGTAAGAAACTGATAGTGGGATTTAACTGTGTGTGATAAATCATGTCTAAGCAAAGCGTATAACACATTGTATTCACAAAGGAAATCATAGTGTTCACTTCGTTATTGGGTGGCTGTTTGTTACGGTTGCCCATTTCATAGCCATTAATGATCAGGTCAAAAGCTTCATAATATGCCATGCGGATATTACCTTCTATGCCCATCAAGGCTGTTATGTCAGGTGTCGAAGTTATTTGCTCAGCCAGGACTTCTATTTTTCCGATCTGTGCCGAAGTGTCTTTTTCCCGGTTGTTGTAATAGCGCAGGTTCTTAACCATATTGAATGCTGCGCCTTCGATAAATCTTTGTGCAATGGATATCCGTTTCTTAGGTTTGGAATAGGTTTCAGTTTGGGCAATTAGTACTTTTCCGCTTAGTAGATATTCCTTAGGCATAAAGCTGCCGGTGTAGTGTTCGTAATAATCGAAGAAATGTACGCTGATCTGCTCTTTACCCAGAAAGTTGTACAATGCGCTGTTGGCATCCAAGGCGCCAAAGGCGTATAGATTGTCCACACTCTCCACCGGGATGTATCTGGGTATACCTTCTTCTCCTTTTTCATCTACTGGAGTGAATTTTAAAGTATTGTCCTTACGGCTCATGCGGCCGGGATTAAAGAGATAATAGGCTTTTTTCATACTTCTTCAACATAACAAAGGTCATAATAGCTACAATTTTTACATATTTTGCTGTTGATCTTATCCGGGCATTCTTCGCTTTGTTGTAGGGTGACAATCTTATGGATTGCTTCCTGTAAAAAGGTTCTATCCGGATTGGATAACCAAACTTCGTTCCGTCGTCGTAGCTTGGGGTATTCCAAGATAGCATGAGCGCCGGGTATATCATTTAGCTCCAGGAGCCAGATGTAATATTTTACCTGCCATTCATGGGCTTCTTCTACTTTGTCGCTACGCTTGGTTTCGTGGATGATCTTTTCTTTTGCATCGAAAAAGTCTATCTTACCTGTGAGCTGGATACCTTCTGCTGTGGTAGCCGATATATCGATTTCGGTATATCGCTCTGCTCTTTGCGGATAACTTGTCTCATGCAAAAGCCTGCCATCATATACCGTATCCGAAGTATGCTCCATGTTAATTCCATTGGCAAATAACCATAGCTTACGATGACATATATAGTAATAGTTGATCTGGGTAGCCGTGAGCTGCATGATTTATTTTTGATTTGTCTTATTCCATATCGGGGCAATTTAACGCGGAGATCCTGACACAAGCAAAGCCGCAGCGAGTTGGTTATTTACATTCTAATAGTTCGATTAAAAAATCAACCTTCTGAAACAATACCCCGGAGGGCTGGTCATATTATGCTGTTTACAATTGGTCTTCGTAATCAAAAGCTCTCATCATTTCCACCAGTCTCTCTTCAGCTTTGATGAGTGCGTCTGCACTTTCATTCACAGTTGCTATATAGCCGGAGCAAGGCAGGGTTATAAAAAGTTCAGCACCGGCTGTTTCGTCAATGATTGGTTTGGCTTTTGGTCTGTCACCATCATCAATTAATTTCGCCCTGATAGCGCCGGTAAGTGTATTCGCATTGTCGCTGATGGCTATTGCCAGTGTTTCCATCAAGCTGAAAGTACGTGCCTGGTTTGAGGTGATCCGCCAGTTCAGTAATGCATTTGCTAGCACTGGGATTACTTTTTCTCTTTCCGCCTTGGGCTTGGTCAGGCATTTGCCAAAGGTATTTTCACCCTCTGTCCATCCCTTGGTCTTCAGCTCTTCGATCTTTTCTTTATTCAATTCCGGCTCGTGTTGGTTGGTGGACACTGAAAACAAGGTTCTTAGATCAATGGCTATATCATATACAAAAAAACCTTGTGCCCTCCTGTTCTCAGGTATCCAATTGCGTCGGGGAAGAGTACGATTATTGGCAGTGAGAAATGCTTCGATCTCTTCTTCTGTTAAAAGCTTATCACTTCCTGCCATCCTTACATTTACCGGATTATTGTCGGGACGGTTGCTTCTGTCGAAAGTGAGGTTTTCTTTTACAGTCCCCGATAACAATGGATGTAAAGGACGCATAGCGGATATAGACAAAGGGCTGCGCCTTTTAACGGTAACGCCATCTCCGGCGCGCATCCATCCACCGATCAGTTGATCAATATAATTAGGGTCGCAAGGCGACCAGGGTTCCTTGTTCTCCAGTTGTTTATCTTTGGTAATGTTATAGTTAAAGGTTACCGGCGCCATTGGTACATTCAGGTTAGAGGTAAGTTCTTCAAGAATGGAGCGTTTTACCTGTTGCCCGCTGGAATAGGCGCAATATTGTCCAAATTGCGTATCATAATATGTTTTCTGTCCGTCCTGTACGCCGAAGACGGTATGTTCTGCATGCTTTAATGCTCTTAAATAAATGTAAGGTTTCATCTGTTTATTTTTAGTTACTAATAATGGCAAAATGGAAACGTATGAGTGTGAGGAAGTAAGGAACATTGTCTTTAGGCATCATGTGTATGAGCCTGGCCATTTCCTCATAATTTGTCTCTGCTGAGTTATCTTCTACAATAGTTGTCAGGTTATCCAGGAACTGTTTTTGACTTATGGAAGATAATACAGCTTTTACCTGATTGGCTTTATCTTTTTTCCCTTTCTCGCTACTTAGCGCATGTTGATTCAGGGAAGTAGCAAACTGTTTCGCATTTTCCCAAAGTTGTTCGTTGTTAAGCATAGCTAATAACCAGATTTGATATGTGTGGAAATTGAGTTTTTTTTCTTCGTCCTGTTCATTGTAAATAGGTATTTTCCCCTTTTCTATAAAATCCCTGAGCCCTTTTGGTTCCATGGCGTTGACGCCGATAGAGCCCATTTGACAGGCTTTAGTGAAGCCAAAGGCCGTACCGAATAATTGTTCAGCTTCGGCTCTTTTTGAAGTGCCGAAATATTTCTCATAGAGGTCTATTGGTCTTTTGATCTGTGGTAGCCTAAAGGGAATAAAACCGATGGTTATATTGGTCTGTCCCAGATTATATACATAACCGGTCAATTGCGAATCTGGAAAGGTTCGGCATATACCAATCATGACCGCTGTCCAGGATTGTGTAGTTACTTCTAATCCACCATCTTTTGAGGAGCTGATTCCGTTAAACTGCGCCGTAGGGTCTTGCTCATCATAAAGACGTGGATTGTAACGATGTGCTATCCATTGCCCGTTCCAGGTATTGATTTGGTTACCTCTTAACTGTGGTGTTCTGTTTAGATAATCCCTGTATATGGCCCATCCGTCAAAGATATCTAGGAGCAATTGAGGATTATCAAAAAGGATTGACAGGGCGCCCTGGATACCGATGCCTAATCCGCTACCAATCCAAGACAGATACACATCATTTTCATTAAATGGAAGTTCTAGGTTAGTCAGTTGCCCCGATGTGGTAGCAGTCATATCAAGCGATGGAAAGCCTATTGCAATGCTGGCATCGGCTTTTGTATTTGATGCTTTTTTTATAAAAGCATCAAACCTCGTGTGCCGTTTCTCTTCAGTTTCGTAAGGGATTTTTCCACCCCGCATTGAATCCCAACTGATTTTAGGATTCTCCAATGGAGAATTTCCTCCAGTCATCATATATTTTGGGTGATTGTAGAAAAGCTCATAATAGATTTCTACAAAGAGCTCTTTGGCACTGTATGCTTTATTATGCTTTTCATTATAGGCCTTCAAAAATGTTTTCCCAATATTTACTGCTATCATAGTTTTATTACTTATAGAAACCGGAGGGTTACATCCTTAAATTCTGGTTTGGCATACGCGGCTTTAAACCCCAACTCAGGATCATATGCTTTTGATGGAATAATAAATGGCTTGGAGCCTGTTTTTGACTGTTCCAGCTTGTTAAAAGCAATAGAACGATAGGAGACAGGAATCTCTAAACCAGCTTGCTCTACATAACCTGCTGATTCGTACAACGCCTGGTCTGTTTCTTCAATGCAGGAAACGGAATCTATATCCAATATCTCCAACAATGCGGATTTGGGATGATGCCATAATTGCTTAATCCGCCATTTGCCATCCGCAAATACCACATATGGCTCAATATCTACAAATTCGATCTCTGAATATACTATATCAATCATCGCTTGTAGCTTTTTCTCCTGTAGTAGTTCACCATTGGGTAATACTTCATAGCTCCTTTTTAATACTTCAATACTGTAGGGCATGGCATCGGTTTTATTATCAGGAGGGGCTAGCACATATACTGGTTTATAATGTCCAATTGTTTCCCTGGTTCTTTTCCTGTTAATTCTTCCAAATCGTTGAATCAAAGCATCAATGGGTGCTGAATCAGTAATCATCAGGTCAAAACTGATATCCAGACTTACCTCTACCACTTGTGTTGCTACAACTATGCAGGCTTCTTTGCTTTCATTAAGCTCCTCTTTTAGCTTTGTTTCCAATACTGCTCTCCTGGATCTTTTAAATCTGCTATGTATGAGCATCTTGTTCACATGTAGATACTGATTGCTTATTCTATTGAATAAATCCTGTGAGCGAGCGACTCTGTTAGCCACAATGAGGATTTTCTTTTTTGCTTCAATAGCATCTTCTATTATCTGCGCGAGATCTTCAAACCGTTCTGTCTTGTGAATAATGTGCCTGTTGAAGGTATCAAGAACATCATCGGGTAATACCACTTCATACACATTGTCCTTCCCTCCCATGATTTGCAGCAACCTGTCGTATAAGATGTAAGGCATGGTGGCTGTACCAATATGTACCCGGCAATGCAATGCGCACAATATTTCTACAATCTTCAATACGATAGCCTGTGTAGTGGCTGAATAAGTATGTATTTCGTCCAGGATAATGTCGCAGCCAGTGAGGTCTGCGATCAGCGCTTCATATCCTTTGGTCCCAAAAACAAGGGAGGCCATCTGATGAGGGGTAAGTACTTTAATTGAAGCACCTATATGACGTTGTAATATTTTTTCTTCGAAGTTTTTGCCGTCGATCTTGAGGGCGGAAGAGGCGTGTAACAAGTGTACCTGCGCATCAGTGTCATGTAGATCATGTCTTATTCTTTCATACATGGCATTGATAGACGCTTGGAAGGGTAGTGTATAAAACACTCTTCCCGTGCAACGCTTCAACAGGAAGTCGGTTTTGCCCGCCCCGGTAGGAGCCGTTACCAGGGTGTGTTTCCGCGGATCATCTCCGGAGATGACGGATAATGGGAATAGCTCTCCTTTTCTGTTATAAAAATTCAGGTCAGGTTTGATAAACAACCGGGAGATTATTTGAGATACCTCGGCATCCATAGCAGAGGCCAGGTGATCCGCGGCAATCAATAGTCCTTTCCATTTGGAATAGCCATATTTCCTCGTTTCGCAGTATGTAACTACCATTTCAAAGTTTTGTCGTGCTTCTGCCTCCGTTATGGGTTTCACCTGGAACCCGAGATGTTGTAAAATGCCTAATGCCTCCGGCACCCAGGAGGTAAATCCTATGGCATGCTGCTCAAAGCAATCCTTCATGGAATCATTTAGATCAAGCAAGCCCATTTCACTGGCGTCTTTGTACACAGATTTATGATGTGCAACTACCATGTCAATCACAGCTGGCCTGTCTTTTTCTTCTATTAGTGAGATAAAGAAGAGAGAGGCTATTTCATGCCTGAAAACGAATTTTGGTGGGCGAACAAACCCTTTTACCAAGGTTTTTTGAAATTGACCGCTGGTTTTGCCAATATCATGTAAGATGGCACCTTTGTAAGCAATCCCTTCATCTAAAGTCATGCTTTTGGCTATTTGCACTGCAATAGCTGCCACGTCCTGAAGGTGTTGTACCAAGCATACTTTCCCATGCTGTTCGCTTTTGGCCAATAGGTGATCGAATGATGTCATTAACTGTTTTTTACTGGATTACCGGTTACCTCAAGCTGTCCATACATAGGAATTACCTGGTCAAAACGGTGGAATCCGGTGAGAAATGCTCCTTCCATTCGACCGAATCGCAACTCAAATCCGTCCAGTTCGTTAAATGCCTCTTCACTCAGGGAAATAACTTCAGGGTCGGGGAGGAGAATATCTTCATTACGGCAGAGGCAGATGTGCTGATGGGTGGCTATATGCGCATCCCTGCTGTCAGAGAAAGCCAGCAGCAATACAGGATCGATCATTATACCTCTCTCCAGGATAGACCGGTTACGTATCATCACCCCTTGTTGTTTTTTATATTCCCACCCTCTTGTTTGAGTTACCTCCTGCTGTATGCTTATCGTAGCATAAGTAAGCTTATAGCGGGCTATTTTTTGTATTCCTTTCTGAGAAAGCATTTCAGGAAACAACTTCTTTTCGATCCCTTCCAGGGTTGACGCTGTCAAAAATTGCTGACTAAATGTTTTGCTGTCTCGCACAGCTGTCCAGGGTTTAATAAAACCAAAGGGGCCGGAGTATTTTACAATATACAGTACATTCATTTTTCATATACTTTTCGTGGACTCTTTCATTTCATAAATGAATTATTAATTGAACCTGTGGTTCATCCCTTCTCTTTTCTATTTCAACGCGCCAAAACCAATCCCGGTGCTATTGCCTATTCCTACTTTCCATGCAAATGCTATTTGTTCCGGAGTACCTTCTATTACCACCGGGCAAATATTTACTCTGTTACCAATCTTATTATAATGGATAATCTTCGTTTGAGCCGCCGGATAATCATTCAAAAAGCAGACCTTTACTCCTCCCTCCATCACACCAGCCATTTGCAGCTTTCTTTGTAGCGTTTCTGTCAACAAAGCACCGCACGCAGGGTCCTTATAGGAATAATGAATGTCTCTATCCTCTATTGTTCTTTTAACCAGCACAGGACTGGTTACAAACAAAGTTTCTTTATTGGAAAAGGCCGGGGCTTCCTGGATTGTAATGTCTGTAACCCTTAAACCAAAGGCCAAATTTGGGTCCTGTTGAATTCCTTCAATGACCTTTTTGAGGAAGATTGCTTCAAAAGCAGATATTTCCCAACCCGCGCCATGAGGAAAGGACAATCCGCTACCGGTTGACTCCCCTTGTTGTAACCAGGAAAAGGAATAGAGCGCGGTGGACCCATGCCACTTGTTTCGCCCCAACCATTTGTGAATAGCACCTGCAAGTTGAGGTTGATAGTTGAAGGGGACCAACTGTTTATTTCTCGAAAGCTTTAAGTGCAGTCTCATAGGTATATTTATTCGTCAAATTTGAGGGGTCTATGCTTACTAAAAAAAGGGATTTTTCCCCTTTTATATACTCTTTGCCGGTTATTTTGGATTTATTGAAGAAGAAAAAAGTTTCGAAAACAGTGTATGTGGCTTATATATAGCCCAAAATAAAAACGCCATAATGATCAATGTCATTATGACGTTCCAAGTGCGGAGGAAGAGATTCGAACTCTCAAGCCCTTTCAGGCACTACCACCTCAAAGTAGCGCGTCTACCAATTTCGCCACCTCCGCTGGTCTGGGGTGCAAAAATAGAATGTTTTTCAAAATGTACAAATTTATTATGCATTCCGGCTATTTTCTTAGCAGGATCCTGAACGTCGTCCCCTTTGTCAGCTCTGAGGATTTCACATACAACCGGCCTTTGTGATAATCTTCAATAATACGTTTGGCTAGTGAAAGTCCCAGTCCCCAGCCTCTTTTTTTGGTACTGAAGCCGGGTTTGAACACTTTTTCATAATAGGCTTTGGGAATACCTTTACCCGTATCGGCAATGTCTACAATAATATCTGCCGGGTGACTTTCTATATAAATATCAATAGCCCCTTTACCTTCCATGGCGTCCAGGGCGTTCTTCAGCAGGTTCTCTACTACCCAGTCGAACAGGGGAGGGGAGATCATGGCCGGGATATCTATATCCCTGGCGTGCACGGTGAATTGTACCTTCTGGGGCGCCCTTTTGCGGATATAGGTCACCATGTGCTGGATCTGTTCCACCAGGTTCTTCTCTTCCAGCTTGGGCACGCTGCCGATCTTAGAAAAGCGGTCGGTGATCAGTTTCAGGCGGTCTACGTCCTTGCCCAGTTCTGTTACCATATTGGTATTGTCCGGGTTATCCTTTAAGATCTCCAGCCAGGCCTCTATAGAGGAAAGGGGTGTTCCGAGCTGGTGGGCGGTCTCTTTGGCCAGTCCCACCCATACCAGGTTCTGGGTAGCCCGGTTGGTGGAGGAAAGGGCAAACAGCACTACGCCGATGAAGAGGGTCACTACCAGCAGCTGGATATAGGGATAATACCGCACCTGTTTCAGGATGAGGGAATCCCCATAATATATATAATTATAGATCTTCAGTTTGGCGTCCACCTCCATAATAAAGGGTGGATGCTTCTTTTTAAAGATGTTCAGCTGTTCCTGCAGGTATTTGGGATGGCTGGCAATTTTGGCGGTATCCAGGTTGCGGCTGTCTTTGATCTCGCCGAATTCATTGGTCAGGATCAGGGGGATGGTGGTATTGGTGGTCACTATTTCCACCGCCAGGTTCAGGTTGGCATCTGGGGAGGCTTGCAACAGTTCGCGGTTAGCCTCCACCCATGTGGCCACTTTTTTAGTCTCTTCTTCCTGTATGCGCTGGGACAAACTACTCACAAACCAGATGGTGGCTACAATGATGACCACCGCCATGGAAACCAGTACGAACTTCCAGCCTATGTATTGTTTAAACATTTACGCCTAAGTTAATATTTTAAGTCCATAGTCCATGGCCGGTGGTCCATGGCACGGTTCCTGCTATTTGGCCAGGCGGCCTGTCCTGGTAGCAGACACTATGGACTGCCGACCATGGACTATGGACTTTTCCTTTATATTTGCTACGCAAAAATATTCATCACGCATAAACGAAATATCTTTTGTCGGTATTGCCATCGGTAGCTGTCGTTATTTTAAACTGGAATGGAAAAAGCTTCCTGGAGAAGTTCCTGCCTTCGGTATGCAAGTCTACTTATGGTAATTTACAACTATATGTGGCAGACAATGCATCTACAGACGATAGTGTAGCTTTTACAAGAACACATTTCCCGGAAATAAAGATCATTCAGAACCCCTCCAACAACGGTTTTGCGGGTGGGTACAATGAGGCCCTGCAACATGTGCAGGCGGATATCTATGTATTGCTGAACCAGGATGTGGAAGTAGAGCCCGGCTGGATAGAGCCTGTTATCGCCATGATGGAGCGGGAACCGGACATCGTTGCCTGTCAGCCGAAGCTGCGGGCCTATGCAGATCCCGGGGAGTTTGAATACGCAGGGGCAGCCGGCGGATGGATGGATATCCTGGGATATACCTTTTGCCGGGGGCGTATCCTGTACACCACAGAGAAGGATACCGGCCAGTATGACGATGCTCAAGAGATTTTCTGGGCTACCGGCGCGGCGCTCTTCATTCGTTCCAGGTGTTTCCATGAGGTAGGGGGCTTTGATGCCGATTTCTTCGCGCATATGGAGGAGGTGGACCTCTGTTGGCGTCTGCAGCGCGCAGGCTACCGCATTGGCTACTGCCCGGATTCCCGGGTGTATCATGTGGGCGGAGGCAGCCTGCCACAAGGCAATCCGCGCAAATTGTACCTCAATTTCCGGAACAACCTGATGATGTTATGGAAGAACCTGCACCCGGCAGACCGCTGGATCATCCTGGCACAGCGGCTTTTCCTTGATATACTGGCAGGGGTGAAAAGCCTGGTGGCCGGTAAACCCAGGGATATGGCGGCTATCTTCAGGGCCTATCGTGATTATTTACGCTGGAAAAAACGCTATAATCCCAGTGGGGATCAGCTACCGCGGAAGAAGCTGCTGCACATGAAAGGCGTGTTCCACGGTATTATGATCTGGCGTTACTATTTCCTGGGGCGTAAAAAATTCTCCGAATTGGAGCGTTGATGAACGCTGAATGCTTAATGCAGAACGCTTAACGCATAATACAATAGCGTTCAGCGTTCTGCACATTGCTTTCAGCTTTTTATAAATATTGCTTTGATTATTATCTGACATAATGTAAGTTTGCAACGCGAAAAGAAAAATCTATGGAACAAAACACGATAGAAAATAAGAGAGACTTTTCCCGTGACTGGGTTGCTTCTTCCCGTTTCCTGTTTTATGTGAAAGTATTTTGTATACTGGCTTTTGTATTAGGTGGTTGCTACAACCTGTACAAACATCGTTATGCAGGAAAACCTGATGTAGCTGTGCCTGAAAGCACTCTTTACAATCCTAAGTATAAATAATTTGGATTTTTCGGACACTTTCTTATTTTTGCAGTCCGAAATCAAAAAAGATAGTTCTTATCAGCGGAAGTAGCTCATTTGGTAGAGCACGACCTTGCCAAGGTCGGGGTGGCCGGTTCGAGCCCGGTCTTCCGCTCAGCATCGAAAAAAGGCCTTACAAGGGCCTTTTTTTATTTATACCTATTCTGTACCTATTGTTAGCTCCCCCTGTTAAAAAAATTCTCTGTTCCGGATAGGGGTATTTGTCATCACAGGTGTAATACATTTTAGGAGAACGAGGAATTATTAAGTTGGATCTGCAATCTGGTGAAATCAGGCATGCCGAACTGACCAGGTCAGTTGAGGAATACTTTCAGCTTTTTTTTGAAGGGCTGCACCGTTATGCCTTTACTTTCCTGAGAGATAATGATGCCGCCAAAGATGCTGTGCAGGAAGTTTTTGTTCGCCTCTGGGAAAAGCGCGAAAGGCTGGATGCCGCCCAATCGGTAAAGGCCTACCTGTATACCTCCGTTTATCGCTACTGCTTAAATATAAAACGACACGAGAAAGTAAAGAAGGAGTACAACGCCGGGCAGCAGGAACCAACAGTGGTGTCTGATGACAGATTGCTGAGCAAAGAAGCGGCCCTGCAGATACAGGAAGCACTGGACAGCCTGCCTCCACAGTGCCGGCTGATATTTCACAAAAGCCGCTTTGAAGACAAAAAATATGCGGCCATAGCAGCAGAAATGAACTTGTCTGTAAAGACAGTGGAAGCGCAAATGGGGAAGGCGCTTAAAATATTACGACAAAAACTGTCAGGGTTGAACATAGCCATAATTATCCTTTTACTGATCTGATGAACGGCCAAAGTCATATAATCGTTGATGATGCACTACTCGGCAAATACCTGTCCGGAGAAGCTACGCCTGAAGAAGCCATCGCTGTAGATGACTGGCTGCAGCAGTCGGCAGAGAACAGTGCTGCCTTCAGGGAACTGGCGGCTATATGGTATAACGCTTCAGGGCATACGCCACATCAGGCGCCGGATAAAACAGCTGCCTGGCAGGAGATCAGGCATCGAATGCCTGCAGCGCGGGTGATCCGATTAAACAAACGATGGTGGGCGATAGCTGCTGGTATTATACTCATAGCGGGTTGCTTTGGCATTATTCAGCTGTTTAAGCAAAAGCCTGTAGATGCGCTGTCTCCTGTTATAGTATCTGCGTTGAATGAGACAGTGACAGATACAATGCCGGATCATTCTATAGTGACATTGAGTAAAGAGAGCCGTTTGCAATACCCGGCGGACTTTAATATCAAGACAAGAGAATTGCAGCTGGAAGGAGAAGCCTTTTTTGATGTAACTCCAAACCCCGTTCTTCCGTTTATTGTACATGCCGGGGATATCAGTATAAAGGTACTGGGCACCTCCTTTAAGGTAGGCCGTCAACCACAGGGAATAGTAAAAGTAGCCGTACAAACCGGTGCGGTAAGTATGTACCATGCAAATGGTCAGCTGACCGTAAAAGCAGGTCAAACAGGTATTTACGAGCCGGAAGGTATGCGCTTATATATTGAAGCGGCGCAGGCGGAAACACAGGCCCCGGCTAACGAAGCGCGTGTATTCGATTTTCATGATGCCAGGCTGGAAGAGATCATGGAGGCGCTGGGGAAGGCATATGATTTCAAACCGGTGTTTAAGAATGCGCAGCTGCGCGACTGCCGTATGAGCAGCGAGTTTGAAGATAAACCGCTGGACTATGTGCTGGATATTGTTTCCACTACCCTCAACGTTCAGATCCAGGTAAAAAATAAAGTAGCATACATCAGTGGTGAAGGCTGTAATTAATGGTATTGGGTTATTGTTGTTGTCAATAGCTGTCCATGCACAATCCGGCGTGAATCTCCGCCGCCCCCTGCAAATTCCCGCGGAACATATGCGGCTGGATTCTTTACTGAATCTTGTTACCAGGCAAAGTGGCGCCAGGTTTTCACTCAATACCAGGAAGATCCAGCCGGGAAAGGAAATTCAGCTGAAACCCGGCGGTACTACTATCGGCGCATTGCTGGCACATATGCAACGCAGTACCGGTGTTCATTATGTACTGCGCGGATCGCATGTGATATTCCTGGATAATCCGCCTAAGCCTGCATTTAAAAAGACTCCAACTCCAGCGCCCCATACTCAGCTACAGAAAAATAAAATAAATACGCCTGTTGTTCATCATCAGCAAAGTAAAGATACAGTTGCCATTAAGCCTGTCAGTGTGCCTCAGCAGATACAGGTAGTTTCAAGAGCTACTGCGTTGACACCTTTCTTGTCGGTCAGGCGGCATATACCACCAAAAGTGTTTGCTACAAATTCCATTGCAGCAAAGAAAGAGCGTTCGCCGAAAAGGGATGGCCCTCCGCTTTTTGAGGGCAGGCTAGGAATGAATGGCGATGAAACGTTTTATGTAAGCCCGACGGCAGAAGTGGGACTTCCTTATTTATTTGGCACCGTTTCCTGGAATACTAATTTTAATATATCCGGTGTCCGTTATGGAGTGGGTACTGCATTCCGGGTATTCCGTGAATGGAAGCTGGCGTTTATTGCTACCGCAGGTACTGCGCATTCACAGGTTTACGATAGTATCATCATTGATTGGAGCGCTAAGCAGCGGCTGTACAGGGGGGCTTTATTGGCGAGAAAGCAATTGGCAGGGAACTGGTATGTACAGTTTGGCCCGGTATTGAATGTGCTAAGGACAAGTTATTACCGGGATGGTGAACCAGCAGCGCCTTTAGTGCCTACGGAGCTGGCTGATATAAGATTTCATAAGATCAAGCCTATTTATACTATCAGCGATAGCTATAGCAACAGTTCTCCAGCCAGTACTAAGATCTGGATAGGTTTCCAGGCTGGCGTTTATTATAATATCCCCTTTTTCCGGCGAAGATAGTTTTGTTATCCCGCTTTTACCCGTTTCAGATAAGCAGATGGCGGTATGCCGAACTGCGCTTTAAAACATTTGCTGAAATAGAAAGGATCGTTCATGCCTACTTTATAAGTTACTTCTGATACGGTGTAGTCTCCTGTATTGAGCAGCGTAGCCGCCTGCTTCAATCTTACCAGCCGGATATATTCATTGGGAGAGTAGCCAGTGAGGCCTTTTACTTTTTTATAGAATAAGGTTCTGCCCAGTTTAACTGCTGCTGCAAATTCATCTACGGAGAACTGGGTATTGTCCAGGTTCTTTTCTATGATAAAATGCAGCCTGTCCAGGAACTTACGATCCGCTTCATTCTCCGCGATGTTCACTTCAAAGAAGCCGGGATCATTGGAGAAGCGTTTCCGGATCTTTTCTCTTTGTTCGATGATGCGAATAATATTGGTGAGCAGGAAGCGTGTGCTGAAAGGTTTGGGTATATAGGCGTCTGCACCTGCGTCGATGCCTTGTAGCTGATGTTCTCCGGAAGAGAGGGCGGTGAGCAGTACTACCGGTATATGACAGGTCTGGAATTCTGCACGGATACGGCGGGTAATGTCAAAGCCGTTCATCTCCGGCAGCATTACGTCGCACACCACCAGGTCAGGCGCCAGCTCAATAGCCTGTGCGAGGCCGTCCCGTCCGTTGCTGGCGGTGTGTACATGGAAATAGTGACCCAGTTGTTCCGCCAGGTAATCGCAGATGTCAGGATTGTCTTCAATCACCAGGATCTTGTAATGGGAAGAAGGCTCGGGCAGTTCCAGTCCTTCTGCATCTGCAATGTAGGCGGGTTGAAGAGTGGTGGTATTAGCTGTTGTGTTGCTGAGTGTTTCCGGTGTGGCCAATTCCTCTGCGGTATATACATCGCGGGAGAGGGGCAGATTGATGATGAACGTAACGCCTGCCTCCGCATTGTTCTGGAAGCTGATATTGCCATGATGCAGCTCTACCAGTTCTTTGGTAAGCGATAATCCTATGCCCGTTCCCGTAGGGGAGAAGCTCAATTGTGTAAAGCGCTGGAAGAGCTGTTCCCGTTTGCTTTCAGGAATAGTGATGCCGGAGTCGGATACCTGTATCTGCAGGGTGCCCGCGCTTTCATCTATGATGGCGCGCACGGTGATGCTGCCATTGGCCGGTGTGAATTTATGGGCGTTGGACAACAGGTTGTACAACATCTTATCCAGTTTGTTATCATCCAGCCACATGGTATACTCAGGCAGGTTACTGAAAAATTGCAGGCAGATCTGCTTTTGCTCGGCGAGGTCGTTAAAGCTGTCGCAGAGGTCTTGCAGCAGGGAGATGACTTCCACTTCGCGTAGCTGCAGTTTCATCCGCTGGTGCTGGATCTTGCGGAAGTCCAGCAGCTGATCTGCCAGGCGCATCAGGCGTTGTACATTCTTTTGCATGATGTGGAGATGACGGCCGGTATGCAGTGCGCCCTGACGACTGCCCAGCAGGTTTTCCATGGCGCTCACGATCAGTGAAAGCGGGGTACGGAACTCGTGTGATACATTGGTGAAGAAGTTGAGCTTATATTCTGTAAGCTCTTTTTCCAGTGCAACGGCATGTTGTAAGCGGAAGATACGTCTCCGCACAAAGCTGATGGCTGCGATTAACCCGGTGATCACACAGAGATACAATATAAAAGCAGGAGTGGAGCGCCAGAAGGGAGGCAGCACGGTGATATGTATCGCGGCTTCCTGTTTGCTCCAGCTGCCGTCGTTATTAGTGCCTTTTACCCGGAAGGTATATTCGCCGGGGGGCAGGTTACGGTAGGTGGCTACATTGTAGCCAGCAGGCGGGTTCCATTCGTCTTCATAATTCTCCAGTATATAGGTGTATTTATTCTGTTGCGGATTGCGATAGGCCAGTGTGGCAAATTCGATGCTGAATACTTTTTGGTTGGGCTCCAGGGTGATCGTTTGTGCAGTGTTCAGCGCTTGCTGCTGTTGGCTGCTGCGTTTCAGCGGATTGCCGGCGACACTGAAACCGGTGAGCACTACCGGGGCATCGCGGCTATCTGTGCGCATTAATGCGGGGTGGCAGCTATAGAAGCCATTCAGGCTGCCCCAGAGGTGCTGGCCATTCTTTCTTTTACAGCAGGCTGCTTCTGCAAAGAGATTGCCCAGGGTGGTATTGGAAAAATAAAAGATCTCGAAAGTGTTCCTGTCAGGATTAAAACGGGTGAGGCCGTTCTCAGTGCTGATCCACAGATCGCCCTGCTCATCTTCCAGCATACCATTTACAATATCATGCGAAAGCCCTTGTTGGGTGCTAAAGGTTTCGAAATAAGCGGCACTGTCTTTATTAGCTGGAACAAAGCGGCTGATACCGCCGCCGGAAGTGCCTGCCCAGATGCGGCCTTTATGATCTTCGCAGATGATCTTGATCACGTTGCTGGTAAGCCCGTTGGGCTGGCCGGGATCGGAGCGGTACAGGGTGAACGCATTACTGTTCTGCAGCAGCGCATCCGGCTTGAATACCAGCAAACCGTTATTGGTGCCCGCCCATATATTGCCTTTGCGGTCTTGCTGCATACAACGTATATCCTTTAAGGTTTCATGTGTGCCGAAGAAGTTGCGGAATGACATATGATGACCGCCGCCGTAAACAGCGAGGTTCATGCCTCCGCCGAAGGTGCCTATCCAGATGCGCTGCTGCTGATCCTGCAGGATGGTGTACACCTGGTTGTTTTTAGTGGCGCCGGGAACAGGCTCCGGCAGCTCAAAATGACGGGCGGCTTGCTGCAGTGAATCCAGGTGGGTGATGTATAGTCCCTGGCCTTTGGCGCCTAACCAGATATATCCTTTGTTGTCTTCCTGTATGCAGTATATATTCGGGCTTTCCCCATGAAAGAGATAATTGAGGGAACGGATCTTTTCCAGTTTACGGTTATACAGGTTCAGCGCGCCGTTCTTGGTAGCCACCCAGATATTACCGCGGCTGTCCTCGAAAAGTGTCTTTACAATATTAGCGCTATAAGGCCGGGGTGTTTGAGTATCCGGATAGATATGCGATATGGAGAATGATTGCGGTACGAGCTTGTTAAGCCCCGTATGTTCCGCCCCTACCCATATCAGGCCGGAGCGGTCTGCCAGTACGCTTAAAAGATAGTTAGAACTAAGGCCATTGGCATTATCTCCGTTATGGCTGAAATGCTGCAGCGTATCCCTGAGGCGATTGTAGCAATAGAGCCCGCCGCCATAGGTGGTGAGCCAGGTATTCTCTTTATGATCGGTTTGGATCATGAGGCGGTCATCATCCACCTGGTGCATCACTTGCGGAGAGACGAGAGTAAAGCGGCGCGATTGCTGTCTGCGAATATCGTAATACCATACGATGCCTGTGTGATTGTTGACCCAGATGCCTTTTGCTGCGCTGGCCGTTACATCTGTACGACCAGCTATGTTTTCTAAAAAGATAGTATGTGTGGATTGTACCTGTCCGCTTTTCAACTGCAACACCCAGGCGCCTGATTGTTGCGTGCCCAGCAGCAGCTGTTCGTGATTGAGGAGGGCACCGCCGGTGAGCTGCAATGAGCGGTCCATAACCAGCTTACTGAATTGTTGGTCATGCAGGCGATAAGTGAAGATGCCGTTGTTACGCGTAATAAAGTAAAGACGGCCCCTGGCAGGCAGCGCCTGTATGAAATCATATTTACTCCTTTCCTTATAGGCAGCTGTAATGCTGCCGTCGGCGCTTAAGCGGTAGAGCCCATTGGCTGTACCTATCCATAGATTGCGGACAGCGTCCTCGAACATAAAATTCACCTGGTTCCCACCTGGAAGATTATAATGGCGGGTAATGAAGGCGCCTTTCTCCCGCCGGATACGCAGGCAACCGTTTGCGCGGCCGTATAGCCAGGTATCGCCTGTGGACGTCTCGAACCATTGCTCATAGGCCAGTTGTCCCTTGTACAGACCGTATTCGATGAAATCTTCTTTTACCGGATCGAAGCAATGAAAACGCCCTTCGAATGTTTTCACCCAGATGAAGCCATGACGGTCTTCATGCAATTCGCGGATGCGGGTATCGCTGATGGAGTGAGGATTGCCGTATTCGGGCCGGTATACCACAAACTTTTTACCGTCGTATCGGTTCAGTCCATTGAGGGTGCCGATCCAGATGAAACCTTTTTTGTCCTGCATCAGGCAGCGTACCGTGTTCTGGGAAAGTCCGTCGCGGGTGGTGAGTTGTTCCAGGCATATGTTATTATTCAGGCGGGCGGGCTCAGTAGGTTCGCTGTTGGCAGCGGCAGCTGTGAAGGGTAATAACAGGAACACACAGCTGCAAATGTTGGATACACATTTGAGTAATGTCATAACGGAATCTATAATAAGGCTACCTGAATATGCTATTAATTAAGCGGAAATGCATCCTATGCTTTCCCAGTGGGCGCGCTGCTGCGTACATTTTTACAGTATAAAGTCAATTTCTCCATGTTGCCTGCTGCCGTTTCCTGTCATCTTTACACTTTTAACGACGGACTTATGCGGAAGACACTATTTATACTATGTACGACAGCCATTTATGCATTGCAGGTTTTTGCACAGGCAGGCGATTACCAACAGGATTTTAACAGGAATGGCAACGTCTTTCATTTTACCACTACGGAAGCAAAAGTGCAGCTGGAATTCTGTGCACCGTCACTGTTCAGGGTAAGGATGAGCCGTAAGGGCGGTTTTGCGCCCAACGAGCCCTGGATGGTGGTACAATATCAATGGAGCCAGGTGCCTGTACGGGTATCGGAAACTGCACAGCAGTTCCAGCTGCAAACACAGGACCTGCGTGTCGTTATACAGAAAAAACCTTTCGCCATAGATGTGTGGAGCGCGGATGGAAAATTGTTGTCTGCTGAATCCGGGCAGGCAGGTAACGGGGCATTTTTAAGGGGCGATACGGCAGCTTGCCGTAAGACCCTGCAGCCGGACGAGCATTTCTTTGGCTTCGGAGAGCGGATGGATTTCCTGGACAGACGCGGTAAAAAGGTACAGCTGGATGTAGGGCGCGGTGCGGGCATGCCGCATATCACCGGGGCTTATAATATCCTGGCCGCTAATTACAGCCCGGTACCTTTTTTTATGAGCACCAGGGGCTATGGTATTTTCCTGCACACCCCTCTTGCTTCCTCCTGGGATATGGGCCAGGCCCGCCCGGACCAATATAGTTTCAGCACGCAGGAGGGCAATGGAGAGCTGGACTACTATTTTATTTACGGTCACCGTTTTGCCGGGATACTGGAACAGTACACCCGGCTTACCGGACGCTCGCCCCTGATGCCGCTGTTTGCAATGGGATTACATGTAGGCACTTACAGCGGGGGCACCTGGGGACATGAAAGTGAAACTTCAGACGCTTACGTATTGGCGCTGGCCCGCCGCTTCCGTGAGCTGGGCATACCGGTGGATATCCTTTTCCTGGATTCTACCTGGCGGCTCTTTGGTAAGAATGGCGGCAAGGGTGCTACGAGTTATGAATGGCGGGAAACCTTCCGTAACCCGCGTGCGATGATGGATAGCCTGTATGCGTTCCATTTTAATATGGTGGGCCTGCATATCAGGCCGCGGTTTGATAACGGGCTGCACAATCGTATACTGGACAGTGCCGCCGCGCTGGGATATACTTACCCGGAGGCTAATAGTCCCGGAGAATTCGTGAACTTTTTTGACACCGCTGCAGTGAACTGGTGGTGGCAACATGCCGCCATGAAAGTGGCTGGTATCGGTGCACGCTTCTTTAAAACAGATGAGGGCAGTGCATTTGGTCACCTGGCCAATGAAAGTAATAAGACCGGCCCAACAGATGCGAAGGCAAGGCAGCTCCATAATATATTTCCCATGGCGTATGCCAAAGCAGCCTATGAAAAATTTGCGTTGCACAACGGCATCCGCGGCATGAATCACACGCGCGAAGGCTATGCAGGCATCCAGCGTTACCCCTTCATTTTTGCAGGCGACTGGCCCAGCGAGTGGCAATATTTTGAACCGGTGATACGTGGAGGTTTGAACATTGGTCTTTCCGGTGTAGGCTACTGGGCCCATTGTATGGGCGGATTTGAACATCCGGCAGATCCGGAGCTGTATATACGCTGGTGTCAGTTTGGCATGCTGAGCCCCGTAGCGATGTTATTCGGGATGGATCACCCGGGATATAAAGAGCCCTGGAACTATGGAAAAGAAGCGCAGGAGATCTTTACCCGGTACGCCCGTTTACGCTACCAGCTGATACCTTACCTGTACCAGCACGCTTATGAAATGTACGCTACGGGTATGCCGCTGATGCGTGCGCTGGTACTGGAATACCAGGATGATCCGAATGTGTACAATATCACTGATCAATATTTGCTGGGCAGCAGCATGATGGTTTGCCCGGTTACACAGAAAGGCGCCGCTACGCGGGTGGTATACCTCCCGGAAGGCGGCTGGGTAGATTACTGGACCGGGAAACGATATGAAGGCAAACAATACCTGAATGTGCTGACGCCCCTGGATAAAATGCCCTTGTTCATCAAAGCTGGTAGTATCATTCCCACACAGCCTGTAGTACAATACACCGGAGAGAAAACGATAGATACGCTTACGCTGGACATCTATAGCGGTGGTGATGGCGTTTGCCGCTTGTATGAAGATGATGGCAGGAGCTTGTTGTATCAGCAGGGAAAATTTTCTATTACAAATATCAGCAGTAAGTCAAAGCCAGGAGAAATAAGCATTCAGCTGCAGTCTCCCGGTGGTAAATACCACAGCACGCTGAAAGCTTATCAGCTCAAAGTACATCTGCCTGTCCGTCCATCGGCAGTGATCACCGCTAATAACAGCCGCTGGGATTACGACAGCGCATCGCAGGTATTGCACATTGCAGGTATACCGGCAGGGCAGGAAAATCGTGTGACTGTCAGATTTTCCATGTAATTGTATGATCCTCCATTGCTACCCGCGCCGTCTGCAGGTAATTTAGGCGATGAGTTGATACAGATGGAGCATCCATATAACCAGCAGGAAAATATGAAGCGCATTGCCAGGCTGAAAAGGCTGGAGCGGATATTGATACTGGCCTTCGTCCTTGTTTGTGCCCTGGTAATATATTTTCTGACAACCGGATAAATATTAAACTATGGATCGGACCAACAACAAACGCCTGTTCCGTTTATTATTCTTTTGCTGTCTGCTGACGGCGGCAGCTGATGTAGTACGGGCCCAGCAGCCGGTTTCCACGGAAGCTGTATTAAGGAGGATCGCCAACCGTATTGTTCAAAGCACACCTTATCAGTTCATTGATCCCAATACACAGCAGACCTATAACAACCTGTCCGGTGTTCCCTTCTCTATGGATATGAAGGTGAAAAGCCAGTATAACGACTGGCATTATACCAACGGACTTTTACAGATGGCAATGATGGAACTGTCAGATCAGTTGAACGATACACAGTATCTCCGTTACGTGCAGCGTAACATGGAATTTGTATTTGACACTGCTAACCTTTCCTATTTCCGCAGACAGTATAATAGCTGTATGCAGCGCCCCGACGGGGATGAAAAAGCGCGCAGGTATTCCTGGCATATGTTCTTCCGGATGGTACGCCTGGATGATTGCGGGGTGATAGGCGCCAGCCTCATCGACCTGTACCGCCGTGATAAGCGGGCTGCCTATAAAGATTATTTCGATAAAGTAGCGGCACATCTGCTGCAGCGCGAGCCCCGTTTGAAAGACGGTACCATTGCACGTTTATGGCCGCATGAAATGACGATATGGGCAGACGACCTGTATATGAGCGTGTGTTTCCTGGCGCGTATGGGCCGCCTAACCGGCGACCGGCGCTATTTTGATGATGCTGCCAAACAGGTGATACAGTTCACCCGCTATCTCTGGGATGCAGAGAAGCAGCTGTATTATCATTGCTATCATTCCGATGTACAGCAGCATGGAGTAGCTTACTGGTCAAGGGCAAACGGCTGGGTGATGATGGCGCAGGCTGATCTGTTGTCTGTATTGCCAGCTACACATCCACAGCGGGCAGCATTACTGAAGATCTTCCAACAGCAGGCGGCAGGTATTGTACGCTACCAGGGACCATCGGGCCTGTGGCGGCAGCTACTTGACAAAGCAGACGCCTATGAGGAAGTAACGGGAACGGCTATGTTCACCTATGCCCTGGCCACCGGTGTTAAACAGGGCTGGCTGCATCGCGACTATGCCTATGCAGCGGAGCAAGGCTGGAAGGGAATACTTACCAAGATCAGCGAAACGGGAGATGTAAGCGGCATTTGTACTGGCACCGGTATTATGCCTTCGCTCGCATTTTATTATAACAGGCCCGTAGAAACCAATACTCCTATGGGAGAAGCGCCGGTATTAAGAGCAGGTATTGCAATGATCGACCTGCCACCTTTCAGAGACCCACCGGCGCATCTGCAGTATCCGCGCATCCGTGGCGCTGAGTAATGAGAGCTTAATCACTAATAATAAATTCCACATGAAAACTGATACCAACCACCACTATCACCGGCGGCCCGTCTTCCTTTGGCTGCTGTGTCTTGTACTTGCACTGCAGCATCTTCCCGGCTATGCCTTCCAGGACAAGGGGCGCATAGCAGGCCGGGTCACAGATCAGCTGGATCATACTCCGCTGCCTGGCGTGAATGTCCGCATAAAGGGCAGCAATAAAGGAACTGTGACAGACGGAACAGGACAGTTCTTTGTTCCTGCCAAAGCAGGCGATGTGCTGGTGCTCACTTATGTCGGCTACGAAAATAAAGAACTTACGTTAACAGGTGTAGCAGAGATCTCCATTAGCATGACCAAAAGTAACCAGGACCTGAATGAGGTGCTGGTAGTAGGTTATGGTACACAAAAGAAAGCCAACGTTACCGGCGCTATTGCTACCCTGAATGCACAACACCTGGATGAACGCCCTATTGCGCGGGTAGACCAGGCGCTGGTTGGGCAGATGGCCGGTGTGCAGGTAAAGCAGATCAGTGGTGCACCCGGTAAAGGTTTCCAGATAAAAGTAAGGGGCACCGGATCTATCAATGCAGGCACCGAGCCGCTGTATGTAATAGACGGTTTTCCGCTGGATGTAGCCAGCGCCAGTGCCAGTGGCGGCTTTGCACAGGGCTCTGCGCTGGATAATATCAACCCAAATGATATTGCTTCCATACAGGTGCTGAAAGATGCTTCTGCAGCGGCTATCTATGGTTCGCGTGCGGCCAACGGGGTAGTGATCATTACTACTAAATCAGGCAAGTCCGGCAAGAACCGTATGGAGTTCAACACCTATGTGGGTTGGCAGGAAACCGTGAAGAAACTGGATATGCTTTCTGCAGAAGAATGGATAGACCGTTCGCGGGAGATCATTGACTATAACTATGTAAATCCTGCGCTGGGCAGACTGGCTACAGATGATCCAGCACTAAGAAAGCAAAAGCTGGGTGGTTTTGATTTTAATAAAGTATATGATGAACGCTGGTATCAGCCAGGGCATCCTGGTCTACGGTATGTAGACTGGCAGGATGAGCTGTTCCGTAAAGGCATGGTACAAAGCTACCAGCTGGCGGCTTCAGGCGGTACTGATAGAGTGACCTACCGCATCTCCGGTGATTACCTGAACCAGGATGGTATCGTTATCTATACCGGGTATAAAAGATATTCTTTCCGTTCCAATGTAAACCTGAAAGTGAATGAGCGCATCAACCTGGGACTGAACATTGCACCTTCTTACAGTGTAGTCACAGATCCTGGTGCGGAAGGTAAAGATCAGCAGCTACACAAAGCACTCAGCGCTACACCTGTTGTAGAAGAAAGCGTAGGGCTGGAAACCGGTGTAGTGCCTAATCCCCGTTATGCCTGGGCCAGTTCTACCGTAAGCCCGGTGGCGGTGCTGCGCGAACAGATGGGAGAGGAGCGTACCCTGCGCACGCTGGGCAGCATCTATGGAGATTACAAGCTATTGGACGGACTGGTGTTTAAAAGCACGCTGAACCTGGATAATGCAGATTATCGCCGTAAATACTTTTCGCCCAGTGTGATCAGGAATGGCAACCCGGGAACTGGTTCTTCCCGCACGTATCGAAAGACCACCCTGGTGAATGAGAATACGCTATCCTATAACAAACGCCTGGGTAATCACGATATAGCAGCTGTAGCTGGTTACTCTTTCAATCAAACCAATTTTGAAGAAGCGAGGATAGGCGGATCCAATTTCAGCACGGATGATATTTATACTTTGAACGGCGCTACTACACTTACACTATCAGACACGTATACACGGGAAACAAAGAATGTGCTGATCTCTTATTTTGGCAGGCTGCAATACGGCTACCGGGATAAGTACCTGTTATCTGCTTCCTTGCGCAAGGATGGTTCTTCCCGCTTTGGCGCCAATACCAAATGGGGCATCTTCCCGGCAGTGTCTGCAGGATGGCGGATACTGGAGGAGCCATTTATGAAAGGACTGCCTGATGTAAGTGAACTGAAATTGCGCGCCAGCTGGGGCGTATCCGGTAATAACAACATCGGCGATTTCAGTCAGACTGCCCTGCTGGAATTCTCCAACTATGTGCTGGGCACCGGTGAAGGCGCACTGGTAAAAGGGCAGAAACCATCCAATATCCCTAATCCTGATCTGGGCTGGGAGAAATCAGAAACGATCGATGCGGGGCTTGATCTGGGCTTGTTTGACAACCGCATCTTTGCTTCTTTCGATTACTATCGCAAACTGAATACTGACCTCTTGTTAAGTGTACCTGTGGCGGCGGTCACCGGATTTAATACCGCCATCACCAACATTGGCAAGGTGGAGAATAAAGGATGGGAACTGGAGCTTTCCACCCGCAATCTTAGCGGTGCGCTGGAATGGAGCACCAACCTGAACCTCAGCCATAACACCAACAAAGTGCTGCAGCTGGGGCCGAATAACACGCCTATCATATTCGGCAATTTTGATAACATGGGGCATCATATCACTACTGTTGGTCAGCCCATCGGTTCGTTCTATGTAATAGAAACCATTGGTGTGCTGAAAACAGCGGCAGAAGCAGCTTCCAGTCCTATTATTGCCGGTGAGGAAGCAGGCGATCCGAAATACCGGGATGCTAACAATGATAAGGTGATCGATGTAAAGGATGCCGTCATCTCTGGTCAGCCGGATCCTACTTATGTTTGGGGCATCACCAATAATTTCAGCTATAAAGGCTTTGACCTCAGTTTCCTGTTCCAGGGGCAGTGGGGCAATAAGATCTATTCCACCTTTGGCCGCGCGATAGACCGTATGGGCAGCGGTATTGTAGATAATTCGCTGGGCATATGGCGCGACCGCTGGCGTTCTGAAGCTGATCCCGGTAATGGTATTGTGCCCAAGGCTTATCCCATTAAATACGGGCGCCTGAAAGATTCACGCTGGCTGTACAATGCCAGTTACTGGCGTTTAAGAACGGTTACGCTGGGATATAACCTGTCGAAGGTGTTGAAATATATCCCGGGTGTGAACGGCGGCAGGATCTATGTATCTGCTGAAAATGTATGGGGAAAGGATCATTATACCGGCGGCTTTAACCCGGAGGCGATCAATGATTCAGGCGATGACTATGGCGCTTTCCCACTGGCAAAATCATTCATCTTAGGTGTTAACATTTCATTCTGATCATATGCAATATACAAAAGCTGCAAGCTTTCAGCTGCAAGCCACAAGCTGGTGGATGATGCTGATCATTATATTACTGAATGGCTGTACCAGCAAGCTGGATGTAAAGCCGATCTCAGATCCCAGCGTGTCGAACTTTTACCGCAACCAGCAGGATTTTGAACAGGCGGTGAACGGTGCGTATAACGGGCTTTCCACTTATCCTACGCGGCATCTCTTTTTATCGGAGATACGCTCAGATAATATGTATGTGCCCGGAGAAGGGGGTACTTATGACTGGAACCCGGTGAATAATTTTACGGTGAATTCTACCAACAACCTGATGGCAAGTGCGTGGAACGATTGTTATAACACGATCATGCGTTGCAATTCAGTATTGGATAATATTAATGAAGAGAAAGTACCGGGTGAGAGTATTCGCAATCAGCTAAGCGGTGAGGCAAGGTTCATCCGTGCGCTGATGTATTTTGACCTGGTGCGTTTCTTTGGCGCAGTGCCAAAGATCACGAAGCTGGTAGGCGCTGCGGAAGCGCAGGATATAGGCCGTTCTCCGGTACGGGAGATCTATGACCTGATCATTGCCGATTTGGAAACTGCCAGTCTGCTGTTGCCAGCTTCCTATACCGGTGCTAGCAAAGGACGTGCTACCAGCTATGCTGCCAAGGGTTTACTGGCCCGCGTGTATCTGACCCGTTCAGGACCGGTGTTGCTGGAAAAGGGCCCGGTGCTTAATTCCAATGAGTATGCAAAAGCACGTGATCTGCTGAAAGAGATCATGAATAGCGGGAAATATGCTTTCATCAGTAATTACGCACAGATCTTCAGTTATGATAATGAAAATAATTCAGAGTCAGTGTTTGAAGTGCAGTTCAAAAGCGGAGGCACGGGAACAGGAACGGTGATGCCTGCCGAAATGCTGCCTGCGAGTTATATGAGGGCTAATAAGATACCGGTGGCGGGCGGTAATGATTTTAAGTTTGTGTCCAATGATCTGCTGCAGAGCTATCCCGCAGGGGATCTGCGTTTGGCTTTTAACGTAATACGCGGCTTTACGGATGAGAATGGCAATTTTGTGAACCAGAACTATTTTAAGAAATTTCTTGATCCTAAACGTTATGGAGTGGACTTGCGGGATTGGGGTATTAACCAGCCTGTGCTGCGTTATACAGATGTGCTGATGATGTATGCGGAAACATTGTTGCATACTGGCGGCAGCCAGGCAGCCGTGGACAGTATTGTGAATATGGTGCGTACACGCGCTGGCTTGCCTGGCATTAGCGGCGTAAATGCAGATACACTGCTGGAGGAACGGCGGCGTGAATTTGCAGCAGAGGGGCTGCGATGGCATGATTTGGTACGTACGGGAAAAGTGGTAGCGGTGATGAATGCATGGATAGTGAAAGAGGATGAAAGGCGTGTGATGAAGCCGATGCAAAATGCATATATCCTGTATCCGGTTCCGCAGGCGGAGCTGAATATTAAGCCGGGATTGTATGAGCAGAATGAGGGGTATAATTAATTGGAAACGGAGGGGAGCATATGGGTCTTACATCGCCGTCATTGCGAGGAGCCATTCAGCCTTGGCGGGGAGCGTGACGAAGCAATCTCTCAACGCAATCTTCGCGGGGATTATGTACGAGATTGTGAGAAGAGATTGCTTCGTCGCCCCGCGCTCTATCCCCTTCGTTGCTCCTCGCAATGACGGGGATGGAGACCCGTTTGTCGTTTCGCTCCCTCGCAATGGGACGAAGTCCCTTACTAACAATTATTTCGTATTTTAAGCGGACCACTTATGGAAAGACGAACCTTTATTACTGGTCTGGGCGCTTCCCTCATATACGGAAAACTCGCTGCTGCAGCTGGGCGAAGTGGCGATCCGGTGTCTGAATTCAGCAAACATTTGCAGCCGGTTGGACGGGCGCTGGAGATGAAAGATTATTACGTATGGTGTAACAGCCCGATAGAAGGCCCGGATGGAAAGATCCATGTCTTCTTTTCCCGCTGGCCCGCGGCTCGTGGCATGGGCGGCTGGATCAGCTGCTCTGAGATCGCGCATGCAATAGCGCCTGATCCGGAATCGCCTTTTGAGTATGTAGATACGGTACTGGCGCCGAGAGGACCGGGCTACTGGGATGCTACTACCTGTCATAACCCGCATATACAAAAGCTGAATGGCCGTTACTACCTTTTTTATATGGGCAATTCCAATGGCAAGACCAATACCAAACGTATAGGCCTTGCTGTGGCAGATTCGCTGAATGGCCCATGGTCGCGCAGTGATCAGCCGATATTGGAAGCCGGTGCAGCAGGTGCATGGGATGATCATTGTACCACGAACCCATCACTGGTGGTACATCCTAATGGTGAATACTGGCTGTATTATAAGTCCTGGAATACGGCGGAATATGAGCAGGCCAGCGGACCTATCAGGGGGAATCGTAAATACGGACTGGCGATTGCGCAGCAACCCGAAGGGCCTTATCGTAAGTATGCACAAAACCCGCTGATAGATTTTTCGAAACTGGGTGATAACAAGCAGCTCGAAGATGCTTTTGCCTGGTATGAGAACGGCCGCTTTAATATGCTGGCCAGGGATATGGGAGTGTATAATCAAAAAGTGGGATTGTATATGGAAGCTAAGGATGGATTGAAATGGTCTTTTCCTGCTATTGCTTATTACGATGTACCTCATTATATACAGGAGCCGCCTCCTGCACCGCATCTGAAAAGATACGGCAGGTTTGAAAGGCCGCAGCTGCTGATGCAGAAGGGCAAACCCGCTTACCTTTTTACAGCTGCACAGGGCGGGCAGTATATGACGGCTTCTGCTTTTATATTCAGGATAAAACCATGATACCATGCGTATGTACAGGACAGGACTACTGACCGGATGTTTACTGATCATTTGCCTGATGGCTAAAAGCCAGTTGAACTGGCCGCATGTTACAAAAGAAGCACGGCCCTGGACACGCTGGTGGTGGCTGGGTAATGCGGTTGACAGCGCTAACTTGTCCTACAGCTTGCAGCAGTTCCGTCAGGCTGGTATAGGCGGTGTGGAAATAACGCCGATCTATGGCACTAAAGGTTTTGAAAAACAGTTCATCAACTTTTTATCACCACGGTGGATGCATATGCTGAGTTATACCATCAGCGAGGGAAAGCGCCTGGGTATTACCGTGGATATGAATACGGGTACGGGCTGGCCCTTCGGCGGACCGGGCATTCCCTTGAAAGATGCTGCTGGCAAGGTGTATTTCAGGGAGTTCACATTGCAGGGCGGGGAATCGCTGAAAGAGGCAGCGCGTTATGAAGGCCGTAGCCAGCAACCGGCTCCTTTGCAGGCATTAATGGCTTATGGACCGGGTAACCAGAAACTGAACCTTAGCAATAAAGTGGATGGGCAGGGCACATTACATTGGACAGCTCCTGCAGGTAAGTGGCAATTGGTGGCCCTCTTTAATGGAAAGACCGGGCAGAAAGTAAAACGAGCTTCGCCAGGTGGTGAAGGATGGGTGATGGATCATTTTTCAAAGCCCGTAGTGAACGAATATCTGCAGGGCTTTACAAAGGCTTTTGCACAAACGCATACACCAGCGCCGCATGCATTCTTTAATGACTCATACGAAGTATTTGGCGCTGACTGGTCTGCTGATCTGCTGCAGGAGTTTGCCAAACGCCGCGGATACCGCCTGGAAGATTACCTGCCTGCATTCTTAGGCCAGGGAGATCCTGATACGGTACGGCGTGTGGTAAATGATTATCGTGTTACGCAGTCTGATATGCTGCTGGAGAATTTCACACATAACTGGGTAAACTGGGCGCATCAGATGGGGAGCACTACCCGCAACCAGGCGCATGGCTCACCGGCTAATTTGCTGGATCTGTATGCAGCCGTAGACGTGCCGGAATGTGAATCGTTCGGCACTACGCATTTCGATATACCGGGATTGCGTGTGGACAGCAATGAGATCCGGCATACAGAATCTAATCCGATGATGTTGCGCTTTGCTGCTTCGGCGGCGCATGTGAACGGGAAGAAGTATGTATCGGCAGAAAGCTTTACCTGGCTGACAGAGCATTTTAAAACGGCTTTGTCGCAATGTAAACCGGAGCTGGATAACCTCTTGTTGTCTGGTGTGAACCATGTGTTGTTCCATGGAACGCCTTATTCTCCCAGAGATGCGCCCTGGCCGGGCTGGTTATTTTATGCTTCTGTAGAGTTCTCTCCGGCTAATACTTTCTGGCGATATATGCCAGCTTTCTGCGGTTATATTACGCGGGTGCAGTCCTTCTTACAGGACGGGCAGGCAGATAATAATGTGCTGTTGTATTGGCCGGTGTATGATGTGTGGCAGTCGCCCATGGAAAACCAATACTACCAGTTTGTAATAGGTAAGACCTCCGAGTGGATGAAGCCTTTTCCTTTTTATGACGCGGCTACTGCGCTGGTGAATAAAGGCTATGGGGTAGACTTTATATCAGACAGGCAATTGCAGCAAACCAGGGTGAGTAAGGGACAGATACAAACGACAGGGAATTATTACAAAACTATTGTAGTACCTGCCTGTAAATATATACCGCTGGAGACGATGCAGCAGCTTGTGAATCTTAGTAAAGGCGGTGCCACAGTGATATTCCTGGAACGTTTGCCGGAAGATGTGCCGGGGCTTCATCAATTGAAGCAACGCAGGGCGGCGCTGGAGCAGCTGAAGCAATCGGCCAGCGGGCGCATTATTATTGCTAATACAGCGGAGGAAGCGATGGCATTGGCGAAGATACCACGCGAGCCGATGGTGGATGAGGGATTGCGTTATGTTCGCCGCAGGCATGGTGCAGGGTATTATTACTTTATTGCCAACCAGCAGGCAAAGGATACAGATGGGTGGATAACATTAGGAACTGCTGCGCGTTCCGCTGCATTGTTTGATGCGTATACAGGACATAGCGGAGTAGCGCAGACCAGGCAACAGGAGGGACATACGGAAGTGTATGTACAGTTGAAAGCCGGTGAATCTGTGATCATTAAAACAGATACTACGCGGGAATTACAAGGGGCTGCATGGGCTTACAGACAGCCGGTGGGGACGCCGCAAAACATTAATGGAAAATGGGAATTGTCTTTTACGGATGGCGTACCCGCTATTGACCGCAGGTTTATATTGGATAGTTTGCAATCATGGACATTGTTGCCGGATAGTGCGGTTAAAATATATGCGGGTGCTGCGCGATATCGTGTCAGTTTTGATAAGCCGTCTGTTGCGGCGGATGATTGGGAGCTGGATCTGGGAACAGTACGGGAAAGTGCGGTCGTGCGTTTGAATGGGCAGACGGTGGATACATTATGGGCATTGCCTTTCAGTACACGTATAGGGGAGTTTTTGAAAGAAGGAAAGAACCAATTGGAAGTCGAAGTGATTAATTTACCGGCTAACAGGATAGCGGATTATGACAGGAAAGGGAAGGAGTGGCAGATATTCTATGAGATCAATTTTGTAAATGTGTTTTATAAGCCGTTTTCGGCAAAGGATTGGGCGCCGGTGGAGTCGGGGTTGTTAGGGCCGGTGAGGTTGAAGCCGACGAAAAGGATGTGAGGTTGAAGGAAGAAGGGGGAAGCGAGGGGCTCCTATCCCGTCATTGCGAGGAGCTGCGAAGCTCCAGTGCGTGGAGCGACGAAGCAATCTCCTAATGCAATCCTCGCGAAAATTAAATAGGAGATTGTGTCAGGAGGTTGCTTCGTCACCCCACCCGCGTTTCCCTGCTGTTCCTCGCAATGACGGAAGGGTAGACCCGTATACTTTTTTCTGCTGCTTATCGCAATAACTGAAATAAAGAAGCCCGCAGGCAATCGCCGCGGGCTTTCGTTTATCCATTCTTAACGTGTTAAATGTGTTCTTAACGTGTTAAATGTTCTTTCGTGTTAAATGTATTACCGGGGCTAGACAACCCCGGTGATTGCATTATTCATATTTAAACTAAAACCTGTGTTGATAACGATCTTAATAATTAAATCCTTTGCGTTTGAACATCCAGATATTACGCCAGCCGTCGCCTTGTTGTGCAAGGGTAAGCTCGTTCTGGTTGAGGGTTACCACCACGTAGGTGATACCGGCGCCATAGCTGATGTCTGAGCCTAATATTTTGATAGTCCTGTTTAAAGTGTCGAGTACGAACAGTCCTTTTGTGGTGCCTTTGGGCGTTATCTTCGTGAAGTTAGCGGCGCCTTTCAGATCCATGATCATTTCGTCGTTGGCTACTCCCCAGCCGATAACATCGGCGGGGGTGGGCTTCCACCATTCGGGAGCGGTAGCGCCGCCGGAGCCGTTGCCATAGGGCGCGCCACCGGGCGTATCCATGGCCCATACCCAGCTTTTTCCCTCTTCGTTGTTGGTGAGGAGCTTCCACATCGGGTTCCTGAAGGCCAGGGTATCGTTCTTTGTTACGGTAATCCTGGCGGAGTCCTGTATGGGGCCGCCGCCTGCATAGGCGGTGAACTTGACATAGTAGTTGCCTGCAAAGGGAATGTTGATGGTATCTTTTGCTTTTTTGGAAAAACCGGTGCCATAGTCCCAAAAAGGAATTACACCTTTTGTTTTACTTTCCAGGTAGATCACATTATCATAACCCTGTTTTTGGGTAACGGAGAACGAGAGCTCAGATGACTGCATCGGCTGAGGCAGATCTTCGCGGTCTTCTTTCGGATCGCAGGCTGCCAGCGCGCAGAGCGCGAGGCAGGAGAGCAATATATGTTTGATGTTTGATTTCATCGCGTGTTGATTTTGGTTGATGATTACTGGTTCCATCCATCATTTTGTTTCAGGGTACCGTTGGAGAGGTTCAGCTCCTGCTGCGGTATCTGGAACAGGCCTTTTGTTTCGGGCCTGAAATTTACTTTGAACTGCGGGTCAGGGTTGTTGTCGCTGATGGCCTGTTGCGCCACTGGTATGCCCTGGCGCAGCAGGTCCCAGTAACGGTGGCCTTCCAGCGCCAGCTCATAACGACGTTCGTCCATGATCAGCTTTTTGCCAGCAGCGCCAGCGGATAATGTTCTGCGGTGGGTCTGATCCAGGAAGGCGCGGTCGCGCACCTGGTCGTAGTAGCGCTGCGCTTTCCCCAGATCGCCATCCAGGTTCAGCTCTGCACCCATCAGCAGCACATCGGCAAAGCGGATAGCTACATAATCGTAAAAGTTATCTATCTGGAAATTGCCGCTGTGATCTTCTGCTTTCATAGCCACCATAGGCATATACTTTTTCCACATAAAGTTGGTCTTTTGCGGGTATACCTTGGTATAGCTCAGGTTTTCACCTGTGACGGAAATAATGGAGCCTGCACGACGGGTATCGCCCACTTCGTAGGCTTCCCATAATTTCGGATTTACCGGCCCGGCGCCCCATCCCATGTAATAAGGGCCTACTGCACCATCGCGGAAGCCGATCATTACCTGCATGCGGTTGCCGTCGTGTTTGTCCCAGTTGCCCAGCCCTTGCCAGGTAAACTTGATCGCGAATACAGTTTCCTTGTTATCCTCGCCTACAAAGCGCGAGAGTGATGCCTGCCACAGGCGGGGGAAGGAATCTACGAGGCCATAGCCGCTGGTGTTGATCACGTCGTCGATGTAGGTGCGTACATCCTGTTTGGTGACAACGCCGGGGATATCTGCCTGGCCGTAATAACCGGTGTAATACAGGAACACTCTTCCCAGCAGTGCTTCAGCCGACCATTTTGTTACGCGCCCGTATTCAGCCTTGGGAATGGCATTATAGGGAGTATTAGGCAGGTTGTCTGCAGCAAAGCGCAGATCGCCGGCTATCAGTTTGTATACATCTTCAGGTTTGGCCTGAGGAACGTTATATTCGCCGGGCACCAGTGGTGTTGTGACCAAAGGCACATTACCGAACATACGTACCAGGTCGAAATAGAAATAGGCGCGGAGAAAACGAGCTTCTGCTTCGTAGCGTGTTTTCAGGGCAGCGTCATTTCCCCAGCTTACGCCTTCCAGTTTGGAGAGCAGAATGTTGGTCCTGTAAATGCCTGTGTAATACTTAGTCCAGTTATTGAGATTGGTATTGTTGTCGTTCTCGAAACGGTCCCATCTTTTCCAGGCCATATCGGTTTCGCTACCGCCGCCGAAGCAGTCGTCGCTGGCTATTTCAGATACCAGCTGTATATTATCATAGTCGCCGTACTGCAGCTCGTCATAAGCTGCTACCAGGCCTTCGAGGGCATCCTGCGGCGTTTTGTAAAAGGTTTCTTCCACCTTCCGGTCTATAGGCTCCCTGTCGAGGAAGCTTTTTGAGCAGGAGAGTGCGGTGGTTAATATGATCGCGGATACAATGATCTTCTTCATCCCGAAATAGTTTGATGTGTTGCGTAATTGGTTATGATCAGAACTTCGCATTTAACCCTACAATGAATGTACGGGGCTGCGGATAGCTGCCCAGGTCTATACCGGAAGACCAGCTAACCGGGCCGTAGCCTACCTCAGGATCCATGCCCTTGTATTTGGTAAAGGTGAGCAGGTTGGTACCTGAAACGTACAGGCGTAACTGTTGTAAGGGTACGTTACGCAGCAGTATCTTCTTGAAGTCATAACCCAGGTTAATGCTTCTTACCCGCAGGAAAGAGGCATCTTTTACAAACAGGTCGGAAGAACGGCTCCAGTTCTGATTAGCTTCGTCGTTGAGCGTAACACGGGGCAGCCTGTTGGAAGTGCCTTCACCGTGCCAGCGGCCCAGGATCTCAGTAGTATAATTGCTTAAGGGAGATCCGAAGTCACGGGCACCTTCGTGTACCTGGTTGCCGCTTACGCCATACAGTGATATACCCAGGTCGAAGCCTTTATAGCCCAGGTTCAGGTTCAGGCCATAGGTAAAGTCGGGATTGGGATTGCCGATCATGGTCTTGTCGCGGCTGTCTATCACGCCGTCGCCGTTAAGGTCTACAAAGCGTACGTCGCCGGGAAGTGCGTTAGGCTGTATCAGTCCGCCATTCTTGCCCCTGTAGCTTTGTACTTCTGCTTCGTTCTGGAAGATACCTGCTGTTTTCAGGCCGTAGAAATAGCCAATGGGATAGCCAACCTGTGCCCTGTATATTTCATCGATGGCTACGAATGTAACGTTCGCGTCGCCTACGATGATCTTTTCGGCATTAGGTATGTTAGTTACCTTATTATCATTCTTCGCCAGGTTAGCGTTGACGCCAACGCTAAGATCGCCGAAGGTGTGGTTATAGCCGAGTGACAGCTCTATACCTTTATTGGTTACATCGCCACCGTTCACATAAGGCGCCGGTGCACCGCCGATAGCGGGTATGGGCACGATCAGGATCCAGTCTTTCGTAGTTTTGTGATACCAGTCGAAATTGATGCTGAAGTCCCTGAACACATTTGCATCGAAGCCGATGTTCAGCTGTTCTGATGTTTCCCATTTCAGGTTCGGGTTAGGGATCCTGTCGGGAGAAGAGCCGGTGAACTGCTTTTCTTCGCTGCCAAAATAGTAGTCCCTGTTCAGAGAGCTGATGGTTGCCATGTAGGCAGAGCGGTCTTGCGGTATGTTACCGTTGCGGCCCCAGCTGGCGCGTACTTTCAGGAAGTCGAGCCAGTTGGTTTTCATAAACTGCTCATTACTGGCCACCCAGCCTGCAGAGAAAGACGGGAAATTGCCGAAGCGGTTATTTCCGCCAAAGCGGGAAGAACCGTCTCTGCGGAAGATGGCAGTGAACAGGTATTTATCATCGTAGCTATAGTTGAAACGGCCAAAGTAGGAGAGCAGGGCAGATTCGTTACGGTTGCCGAAAATGTTCTGTGTGGTGGCGTTTGTACCGTTGTCAATGATAGCATGCTCCAGGTCGGGTATGGTGAGATCTTCCTTGTAGCCGTTCACATACCAGGTATTATCTTCCCAGGCAGTGGTACCTACGAGCACAGTGGCGTTATGCTTACCGAAGGCGTGTTGGTAGGAGATGGTATTATCCCAGTTCCAGGCGGTGTAACGGTTGAAGCCCATGGTAGCGCGTGAGTGGTCGTTCTTGATATTAGCGGAAAGATCATATTTCGGCAGGAAGCTGTTGTTAGTGGTATTGTTCAGGTCCAGGCCAAAATCGCTACGCAGTGTCAATCCCTTTATGGGTGACAGTTCCAGGTAAACGTTACCGAGTATGCGGTCTGTTTTGGTCTTGTTCTGGTTCTGGTAATCCATCAGCGCAACCGGGTTGGCTTCGTTTGTACTGAAGGTAGCTTTTGCATAGCCGCCGGTAGAATCATATACCGGGTATAGCGGGTTCGCGTTCAGCGCAGCACGCATGGTATTGCTGTAAATATTACCTACGCCTACTCCTCTTTTGTTGGAAAGGGTATATGTAAAATTCTGGCCGAATTTCACAATGTCCTTATATACGTTATGAGTGGAGCTCATCCTGAAAGATACCCGGTTGTACTGTGATTGATCTTTCAAGCCGAGCGTACCGTCCTGTTTCATGAAGGAGATCGAAGAGGAATATACTGAGCGGTCGTTGCCGCCGGAGACATTCAGTGTATGACTTTGCGTAGGCGCGTTCTTGTTGTACAGCGCTTCCTGCCAGTCAGTACCCTTGCCCAGGCGGTTGATCTCGCCTACAGAGAATTCAGGCGCCTGGCCGGAATTGATATAGGCTTCATTCATAATGATGGCGTACTCCTGTGCATTCAGCACCGGCAGCTTGCGGGAAGGGTTCTGAATACCATAGAAACCATCATAAGAGATCTGCGTTTTACCTTTAGTACCTTTCTTGGTGGTAATGAACACCACACCGTTGGCAGCCCTTGTACCGTAGATAGCCAGGGAAGCAGCGTCTTTCACTACGTCCATGCTGGCCACGTCTGAGGAATTCAGGTAGCCGATATCATTGGTAGGCACACCGTCTACTACAAACAGCGGATCTGCGTTGCCGATAGTACCGGTGCCGCGCATACGGATCTTCGGGCTTTCACCGGGTTGGGCAGAGGTGGAAGTTACCTGTACGCCGGGGATCTGGCCTTGTAAGGCCTGGTCTACCCGGAGGGTATGGTTCTCTTCCAGGCTGGCGCCTTTTACCTGGCCGATAGCGCCGGTGGTGAGGCGTTTTTTAGCAGTACCGAAGCCCACTACCACTACTTCATCCAGGCCGGTGGTGGCGTCTTGCAGTGCAATGTTAACAGTGGTCTGGCCATTTACCTGGAATGACTGTTTGGTGAAACCAATGAGTGATACCTCAATGATGTCTGCATCAGTTACCTGGAGGGAAAATTTGCCGGAGGCATCGGTCAGCATTCCGTTCGTAGAGCCTTTGATCACCACGGCAGCGCCGGGGAGCGGGCTGTTGTCCTTCGATGAAGTTACAGTACCAGAGAGTTGATGTTTGTTTGCCTGGGCGCCGGCGCTGTTCGTGGCCAATATTGGAGCCAGGAGCAGGAGGCCATAGGTAGCCCATGCGAGTAGTTTTTTGTACGCGTTTTGCATGTGAAATTTGTTTGTCTACGAGTTGATTTTGTTGGACAGGTCTTAGCTTATAGTGTTTTCATAAATTTTCGTGACACGTTTACAGGGTGTTCATGGAAACGGCGCTGCTATTGCAGCAGCACCGTTTGTTCCTTACCGTTATATTGCACCGTTTGATCTGGCTGTTGATTAAGATCCAGTCCTTTAGCTTTATCCTTGCTTATTTTAATAATGCGGAATGTTCTCTGCTGCAGCATACCGGGGAAATTACCTTCTGCGGCGCCGATGCTGAGCGTTTGTTTCGCTTCGTTCCAGGAGAGCGCGATCCTGCTGAACTGCCCCTTCTCATAGTTATAATTCAAGCCTTCATCTTCATAGAGCGTGAACTGTACGTCTTTGCCTGTATATACATAGAGCGTAATTGTATCAGCCGGTTTTTCGCCGGTGTACTGCAGTGCAGGGCCGAAAGGCAGAATGCTGCCTTCTTTCACGTACAGGGGCATACGCTCCAGGGGCGCGGCTGCTGTAATATGCTGGCCGCCGTTGGTGAACTGCCCGTTGTACAAGTCATACCAGCCAGTATTGGCAGGGAGGTAAAGCGCTCTGCTGCGGGCCTGGTAGCTATATACCGGGTTTACCAGCAGCGCCGGCCCGAACATGAACTGGTCTTTGATATTGCGCACGGCAGTATCGGCGCCAAAATCCATGATCAGGCCGCGCATGATCGTATAGTCATGGTGGTAAGTAGCACCTGCCAGTGAATAGATATAGGGCATAAGACGGTAGCGAAGCTGGTTGTAGTACAGCATAGATTGATATTCTGTACTGTTCTCCGGTGCGATGTTAAATACTTCGCGGTAAGGGAACTGGCCATGGCTGCGGAACAGCGGGCAGAAAGCGCCGTACTGGAACCAGCGGGTGTTCAGTTCTCTCCACTCCTGCAGGGCGGGGCCTTGCGGAGCGGGTTGGTCGTATTTATCTTCTACATAGAAACCGCCGATATCGGTGGTCCAGTAGGGGAGGCCGGAGAGGGAAAAGTTGATGCCGGCGGGTATCTGGCGGGCCAGCTCATCGAAGCGGGAAGCAATATCGCCGCTCCAGGTAGCCGCCGCATAACGCTGGATCCCTGCGTATGCAGAGCGGGTGAGGATGAATACCCGCTGATCCGGTTTGGCCTGCCTTTGTCCTTCATAGATACCGCTGGCGTTCATCAGCGCATAGCCATTGAAGTATTGTGTGGAAGGTCCCAGGGCCGTAGGGTTCATCAGCTCTTTGCGGTGCTCGATGCTGGCATTGGACAGGATATCCGGTTCGGTGGCATCTAACCACCAGGCATCTACGCCTTTGCTGAACAGGTGCTTGTCCAGAAGGTTCCAGAACAGCTTACGGGCGTCTGCATTATAGGCGTCGTAGAAAGTGGAAACGTAGCCTTTGCCGATCCAGTCGCGCTGACGGTCTTTGATATTCTGTTTGTACAGCCATCCCTTTTCATCGAAGAGGCGATAGTTGTCAATACCTTCATAGAATTTGGGCCATACAGAGATCATGAAATGAGCATTGTACTGGTTGTGCAGCTTACTGATCATGCCGGAGGGATCAGGGAAACGGCTGGAGTCAAAGTCCTGGCTGCCCCAGGCGTCTTCTTTCCAGTAAGACCAGTCTAACACGATATTATCCAGCGGAATTTTTCTCTTACGGAATTCGTCTACTGTCTGCTCAATTTCCTGCTGTGTTTTGTAACGTTCACGGCTCTGCCAGAAGCCCAGCGCCCAGCGGGGAAGCATGGTAGCGCGGCCGGTGATGCTGCGGTAGCCGCTGATCACTTCATCTGTATTCTTGCCATATACAAAGTAGTAGTCGATCTTTTCACCTGCTTCGGAGGTCAGTGCCCATTTGTCGTGCAGCGCTTCCGGTGTAGGACTTAACCATTTAAGGGATACGAAGGCCTGGGTAGATTCCGGGATCCACTGCACTTTCAGGGAGTGTTGTTTTCCTTTGTGGAGGGGATGCTGGAACACACTCGGGCCGGGGTTCCATCCTTCACGCCATTTATCCAGCACCAGTGTACTGTCTATCCAGACTTTAATATAGCCGGAAGTGGTCATAAAGAATTTATGGATACCATCTGCCGAAGGCTCAATAAAACCTTCCCAGGTTACCTGGCCTTTGTCCATCGGGAAGGCGGCAGGGATCTTTTTCAGATCGGGCAGGAAAGTATAATCGATCTTGTTCTCGTCTTGTTCCAGGAATACTTTCTCCGCCTGCTCACGGGAAGCATAGGTAGCGGTGAGTCCGCCTGCCTTGTGTGCTTTATTATATAAGGTGAGCTTACCCAGTTGTTCGTAGGGGCGGTCGTCGCCAAAGCGGGTAATGGAATAGTTATCCCATAAGATACCATAGTTGCGGCTGGATACCAGGAAAGGCACGGCGGCTACGGAATTATATTGGGTAAGGTCTATATCCTGGTCTTTATAGTTCATTAAGCCGGTCTGGTGTTGGCCCAGGCCGTAGAAAGCTTCGTCTGCAGGAGATTCAAACACCTGGTGAAGGCGGTACAGTGATTTACCGTCGATGTTTACCGGGGTAAATGTTTTGCTGTCTGCCGCTTCCTGTAGTATGGGATTACCTTCTGCATCGGTGAAGGTGATGCGGCCGGTGCTGAGGAGGACACGCGCGGTAATAGCAGCGGTCTTTAACAGTACGGTATCTCCTTTCTCTTCAGCCGTCCATTGTACAGCGGGATGATCGCCCGTGGCAGCCATCAGGCTGGGCGTGGAGGAGATCTCGTTGCCGGGGCCAGCTGAAACATGGATCACTTTGTCGGTTAGCACCTGGAGCTTGAGCTGCCGGGCGCCGTTTTCAGTGGGCTGTTTTAATTTAATAAGCAAACCGTCATTAAGCCTGTCGACATTACCGGTGTTGCAACTCACTATAAATAATGTGAGCAACATAACCGGAATTGTCTTCTTTTTGATCATATACATGGATTTAAATACGCGATGGAAAATTGTTTTTCGTATCCGTGGAAATAGTTATCCAGGGTCTCGGTTGTATCAGTTTTAGTTTAAACGTGTGGAGACAAATCTAACAGGCCGGTTTGAATGGCAGGGTACGGTATTGTTTATGATTAGGGGTGGGAATGTTAACTGAGGGGGGTAAAATGATGCCAGGGAGGGTGGGGAATGTTAAGGGAGAAGAGCGAATTGTGCTGATAATCAGTAGTTTGCCGTTATTGTGGATATGTCTTGAGTGTGGTACCCCCGTGGCGTCATTGCGAGGAGCCGCGAAGGGTAGAGCGTGGGGCGACGAAGCAATCTCTTAACGCAATCTTCGCGAAGATGATGTACGAGATTGTGTCGGGAGATTGCTTCGTCGCCCCTCCCACCTGGCCCCAGGGCTCCTCGCAATGACGGCGATGAAGACCCGTTTCTGCTCGCGGGATGAGAGGACCTTTAATCAACAAACGGATCCGCATACTTTGGATCCTTTGCCAGTGATTCATCTGTCAACGTCTTCAGGAAGGCTACAATATCCTTCTGTTCCTGGTCTGAAAATTTAAACCCGCCGTTGATGATCTGGATGCCCTTGTTAGGATGTTTCTTAACACCGGTGGCGTAATGTTGTATCACCTCCTCCAGGGTGGCGAACCTGCCATCGTGCATATAGGGGGCGGTAAGCGCTACGTTCCGCAGGGTAGGGATCTTGAAAGTGCCCTGGTCTTTGGCTAACCCGGTGAGCTCACCGATGCCGTTGTCCTTATAATTGACATCGAGGGCGTTGTTGGAACCGAAACCGGTGTTCAGGCCGGAGTTCTCTACCACCAGGAAGGTGGGCGGCGTATTGGCGCTTACATGGCTAAGATCGCTGTGGCACTCAAAGCAGAAGGCGCGTTTCATCATCGCCATACCATTCTTTTCCTGGGCGGTGAAGGCGGCAAAATCATTGCTCAGGCCCTGATCGTATTTAGAATTGAAGGAGACCATGGAGCGCAGGAACTGTGATAGCGCTTTGGATATTTTGTCGGAAGTAACTGCCGGACTGCCAAAGGCTTTCTGAAAGAGGGCCTGGTAAAAGGAGATCTGTGCCAGTTTTTGTTCCAGCGCGGCCAAGGAAGGCATGCCCATTTCTATATGATCCTGTATGGGCATCAGCACCTGGGTTTCCAGGTCGGCAGCGCGGAGATCCCAAAACATCTTTTTCGCCTTGAAGAAACGGAGATTGAAAACAGGCATGGCATTACGGCGGGTCATTGCTCCATCGAAGCCGGGGGAGAAAGCTTTGCCATCTGTAAATCCTTTATCCTGGTGGTGGCAGGAAGCGCAGGCGATGGTATTGTTCACAGACAGCTGTTTATCGTAGAACAGTACCCGGCCCAAGGTAGCCCCGGCATTGGTGATGGGATTAGTGCCCGGTGTATTGTCGATATCCGGGTTGGCGCTTATATAGCTGGATATATAAGCGGGCATATTATTCCCGGTGTTCGCATAATCATAAGGCTGATCCGGCAGATGAGGATCTCCGGGTAAAGGATCTATTGGCGCCGGATCGGGATCCGGGTCAGGTCCGGGCGTTTGTACGGTATCGTCTTCTTTTTTGCGGCAGGAGGGAATGATCAGCAATGTGGCGGTCACCATTGCCAATATCATAAGAATGGCTTTTTTCTTCATAAAAAGAATATAGGTTTTACGTTATTACACGTTCAACCTGCTTTACCCTTATTTAGGAGGAAAAATTATTCTTCTTCCGCTTCGCGGGTGATGAGCACTTTATCGATCCTTCTGTCGTCCATATCTACGATCTCGAAGGTGAAATCATGCCATTTCAGTTTTTCGCCTGCCTGGGGAATGTGGTGCAGGTGTTCCAGCAGGAAGCCGGCCAGGGTGTTAAAATTACCTGCGTCTTCTTCCTGTTCGGGCAGTTCGAAGTAGTTCAGGAACTCGAAATAGGGGTATTGGCCATCTGCCAGCCAGGAATGCTCGTCGCGTTTAATGATCTGGTATTCATCCTGGTTGTATTCTGTGGTATCGCCTACCAGTGCGTCCACCACATCGTCCATGGCGATCATGCCCTGTATGGAGCCGTATTCATCTACTACGATGGCATAGTGGAGCCTGTTGCCCTTGAAATGTTCCAGCGCACGGTAAGCCGGTGTGCTTTCGTGAAGGATGAGGGGTTTGCGGATATAGCGTTCCAGCTTGAAGTCGTTGTTGTTCAGGTTCTCCGGGAAAAGATCCTTTACAGAGATCACGCCCAGGAGGTTATCCAGGTTGCCGTTGGCCACCGGGTATACAGAATGCAGTTCTTTGGCGGCTTTCTGTTTGATGGTCTGTAAGTTGTCTTTGATGTCGAACCATACCAGGCCGGTGCGGTGTGTCATGAGCTCACCTACTTTACGGTCGCCCAGGGCGAACACGCGCTCTACGATGTCTTGTTCTATCTCCTGTATGGCGCCGCTTTCGGCGCTTTCCTGTATGATGATGCGCAGTTCTTCTTCCGAATGGATCTCACCTGTACTATGAATGGGACGGATGCCGATCATACGCAGGATGCCGTTGGCAAAGCCGTTGAGCAGCCATATGAAGGGCCGGAAAACGTAGTAGAAGATGCGGAGCGGCAGTGCTACGGTAAAAGTGGTATTGGAAGGGTAGCGGATGGCCAGTGATTTTGGCGCCAGTTCACCAAATACGATATGCAGGATGGTAATTACAATAAAGGCGGTGGGAAGGGCCAGGTTATGGGCGGCTTTTTCTGTGAGAGGCAGGTTAAACACATTAAAGAGCTTCAGCATGATAGCGGTCACCACATCTTCTCCTATCCAGCCAAGGCCCAGACTGGCCAGGGTTATACCCAGCTGTGTGGCGGCCAGGTAAGCATCGAGATTGTTAACGATCTGTTTGGCGAGTTTTGACAGCCTTTTGCTGACACCCTCTTTTATATCAATCTGGGACGATCGGACCTTTACAATGGCAAACTCGGCAGCCACGAAGAAGCCATTCAGCAAGACGAGTAATAATGTTAGAAATATATCGAGCACCATGCAGGCAAATATAATTAATTCAGCGACTATGTGCGATCATTTGCTTCTGCATCGTGTGCTTCTGTATCGTGTTGTTGCCTGCCATAAGCGGATGGCAGCACATTGTATTCCATCTTGAAGTATTTGGAAAAATATTTGGGATTGTTGAAACCTACTTCATAAGCTACTTCGGCTACGGTGAGCTGGCTTTTCTCCAGCAGGTGGGCTGCCCGTTTAAGGCGGATGGAGCGTATAAATTCTATGGGTGTTTTCCCGGTAAGGGTGGAGATCTTTTTATACGCGGATACCCGGCTCATATGTAAGGCACGGCTGAGCTCTTCTACGGAGAAATCAGGATCGGAGATATGCTGTTCCACTACCTGCAGCGCTTGTTGTATGAATTGTTCATCAGCAGAAGACACCGCTATTTCGCTGGGATTGGCCTCGATATGTTTGCGGAAGGACCTTTTCAGCTGATCCTGCTGGGAGATGAGGTTCCGGATGCGGGACAGCAGCACTTCGAAATTGAAAGGTTTGGTAATGAAATCGGTAGCTCCGCGATCCAGGGCTTCCAGCTGATCAGCTTCTGTGGTACGGGCGGTAAGCAGAATAATAGGAATATGCGCGGAAGGCTGATGGGCCCTGATACGGCGGCATAATTCCAATCCATCCACTACGGGCATGCTTACATCGCTGACCACCAGGTCGGGAGTTTGCTGCTGCAGGATGTTCCAGGCGCTTTGCCCGTTCTCTGCAGTAATGATGTGATAGTAAAGGCTCAGGTTATCTTTCAGGTAGAAGCGGAAGTCTTCGTTATCCTCTACCAGCAGCACTACGGGCTTTTTACCGTTGTAGCGTGTATCCGTTTCTTTTATACCGCCTGGTTGAGGCGTATTGATGGCAGTATGGGTAGGGGTATCCGTGGGCAGCATAACGCCCGTCATCTTCAGGGGCAGGAGGATGGTAAAGCAGCTGCCCATTTCAGGCGCGCTGTCTACCGTAATTACGCCACCGTGCAGTTTTACGAACTCTTTGGTGATGCTTAGTCCGATACCGCTGCCCTGGTTCAGCAGAGAGCCCTGGCCTTCGTGCTGGAAGAATCGGTCAAAGATGCGGTCCTGCTGTTCCAGCGGGATGCCGATGCCTGTATCTTTTACCATGATAGCCAGTGTATTGCCTTCCTGCAGCTGGAGCTCTACGGAGATGCTGCCATGTTCGGGCGTAAACTTAAAGGCGTTGCCCAGCAGGTTGAAGATGATCTTCTCGATCTTATCTGCATCGTAGTGCATCTGGAGATGCGCGATGTTGGTGCGGAAGTCCAGCCGTACCTGTTTCTTTTCGGAAAGGTCGGAGAAGGAGGCGGTGAGGTCTTTAATATATTGTACGATGTCTCCTTCGGTGGTATGCAGCTTGATTTCCTGCACTTCCAGCTTCCTGAAATCCAGCAGCTGGTTTACGAGGTTGAGCAGGCGTTTGGCATTGCGCTGTACCAGTTCCAGCTGACTTTTTATATTGACTTCGCCCGTGCTTTTGATGATCTTCTCCAGGGGAGTGATGATCAGGCTGAGCGGTGTTCTGAATTCGTGCGAGATATTGGTGAAGAAGCGGATCTTCAGGGCGTCCAGCTCATGCATACGCTGGGCCTCTGTTCTTTCCTGTTCTATGCGGAAGCGCAGCCGCTCTCTTTCGCGTATCACGCGTCTCCAGAGTAAAAGGGCGCCCATGATCAGCAGTGCATAAAGCGCAAAGGCGAGGGGTGTTCTCCAGAAGGGTGGCAGGATGCGGATGTGCAGCTCAAGCGCTTGCTGTGTCCATACGCCATCGTTGTTGGAGGCCTTTATGCGGAAGATATATTTGCCCGGGTTCAGGTTGGTGTAGGTGGCGGTACGTTGACCAGCACCGGTGTTGAGCCATTCTTCATTAAAGCCTTCCAGCTTGTAGGCATAGCCGCTCTTTTCAGGATGGAAATAGCTAAGCGCTGCGAAGGTGATGGAGAAGACGTTCTCTTTATATTTTAAAGTGATCTCTTTGGTGGTGCTGATATCCTGCTGCAGCAACATGCGGCCGTTGATCTTTTCGCCGGCTTTCATGCTTTTGTTGAAGATCTGGAAATCAGTGAATACCAGCGGGGGCACGTTCTTATTTTGTGCGATGGTATGCGGGTAAAAAAGGTTGAAACCGTTGCCGCCGCCAAAGATCAGCTCTCCCTGCCGGGTTCGGAGGGCGGCGTTCTCATTGAAGGCGGAGCCCTGGAGACCGTCTGAAGCATCGTAGTTACGGAAGCTGAACGTATATTCCTGGCTGTTAGCCGCTTTTGCCATGCTGAGATTGGAGAGACCATTGGTGGTGCTCATCCAGAGGGTATGGGCCTGGTCTTCCAGGATGTTCAGCACGGTATTATCAGGCAGGCCCTGTTCTTTGCGGAAGATGCGGAACTGCTGCCTTTGCGGATCAAAGAGATTGAGGCCTTCGCGGGTGCCGATCCAGATCCAGCCGCGGCTGTCTTCGAAGAGGCACATTACGTTGTTGTTGCTCAGGCTTGCAGGCTGGCGGGTATTGTTCGCGTAATAGGTAAAGCGGCCTGTTTGCGGATGTCTGACATCCAGGCCATTATCGGTACCGATCCATAAGTTACCCTGTTTATCTTCCAGCAGGGCGGAGATATAATTGGAGTGGATGGAATTGGTTTGTTCCCGGCGGAAAGCGTGGAAGCTTTGGGTAGCGGGATCGTAGAGATTCAGTCCGGCGCCCAGGGTACCCACCCATAATTGTTTACGGCTGTCCTCAAATATTTCCCATATGCTGTTATTGCTGATGGAGCCGGGTTTATTGGGATCGTGTGTATAATGTATGAAGCGTCCTCCTTCAAAACGGTCGAGTCCACCGAAATAGGTGCCCACCCACAACTGCTGCTGGTGATCGATGAAGAGGCTGACCACTACATCGCTGGAGAGGCTGTTAGGATTACGGGGATCATGCCGGTATTGGGTGAAGGTATGATTGCTGCGGTTGAAGTAAATGAGGCCGCCTCCGTTAGTGCCGATCCACAGGTTACCGGTGTTATCTTCCACAAAGCGGTTCACATCGTCGTAGGGCAGGCTGCCGGGCGTAAAGGCCTGGTGCTGGTACAGCGGAAATTTCACGATGTTCTCGTGGTAGTAGCTGATACCTTTTTTATAGGTGCCTACCCAGATAATACCGGTATTGTCTTTATATAAAGCGGTGATGCTGTTCTGGCTCAGGCTTTTGGGGTTTTCCGGCATGTTGGTAATATAGTATATACGCTGACGTTGTTTGTCGATGATGTTCACCCCGCCGTGATCGGTGCCTACCCATATCAGTCCCTGGTTATCCTGTACTACGCCCCGTACGATATTATTATTCAGCTTTATGGGACTGCTGTTCTGGTCATAATGTATAAAGGCGCTGGTGGCGGGATCGAAGTACCAGATGCCGTGGGCTTCTTTTGTGCTGTAGATCCAGAGACCGCCGTCGCGGTCGGCTACGAAGGCGTAACCGGGCTGGCTGCCTTTATTTTGCTGGTATAGGTAGTCGTTACGGCCGGTGATGCGGTGGGTACGGGCGTCCATTTTCTCCAGTACGCCGTTGTTGTGCAGTACCCAGTTAGTGTTGTTGCTGCTGGCGGCGAAGGCGGCAATATTATTACCGGCATCTTTCAGGTGGGTGGCGGGACGTGTGCCGGGTGTATAACAATAGAGCCCCGCGCTGGGGTGGATGAGCCATAAATGCCCTTGTTCATCCTTCACGATATCTGTCAGCGCGTTACCCGGGATACCGAGTTGTTGCAACAAAGGTTGAGGATCCCGGCGGAAGGAGCTGGTGGAAGGATCGAACAGGTGTTGGCCGTCGCGTGCATAGATCCAGAGGAGGTTATCTGGTCCTTCGGTAATGCGTTCGATGTAATTATCGGGCAGGGAAGTGGAGTCGCGGAGGTCGTTCCGGAAGATGCGGAAGGAGTAGCCGTCATAGCGGTTCAGGCCCGACATGGTGCCGAACCAGATAAACCCTTTGTTGTCCTTATATATACAGTTGATCTGGCTGTTAGACAGGCCCTGGTCTACATCGATGCGGGTAAACTGGTACTGCGGCGTTTGCGCAATGGAGGGCAAAGCAGTCAACAGGCATAACAGGAAAAATATAACGGCTTTTTGTTTCATCCGTTCCCTATCTCTTTTACATCCACTGATTGTACTGCCGTAAATTAAACTAAAAAGGTCGAAAGAATTCGACCTTTTGTGCTAAATTCCACGTTATGGTACTCAGGTCCATAATATAAGTAAAAATAAGCGGTGCTAAACCGCTGTCCAAATTTTAGCATTGATTTTTTACGCAAACGATTGCATTATGGAGAAATTGGGGAGAATATGGACAATTATCGGGTGGAAAAATGTTGTACTTTAGGAAATCCTCAAAATAACCCTGATCTATGCCATATGAAAATAAAAGGGTAAAGGACGGTAGTCATCCCAGCCGTGCTGCAGCCCATGATTCCTTCTTTACAGTACCAGATAAACAGGCGGCAGCACCTGCGCCGTTCTTTTCAAAGAAAGAAGCCGATAAGGAAAATGCGCCCGTGCAGGGGCCCTTTACACAGCTTAAAGCGGCAGCAGGGGGATCTGATGGGAAAACGCATGTCCCTTCTCCGCCGAAGGCAAACGATACCGGGCTACCGGATGGTCTGAAGGCGGGGATGGAGGATCTTTCCGGCTTTTCTTTGAACGATGTGAACGTACATTATAATTCTGACAGGCCGGCTCAGTTGCGGGCTTACGCCTATACGCAGGGACGCGATATACATGTGGGGCCTGGACAGGAAAAGCACCTGCCGCATGAGGCCTGGCATGTGGTGCAGCAAAAGCAGGGCCGGGTCAATGCTACGATGCAGATGAAGGGAGTGGGTATTAATGATGATGCGGGATTGGAGCGGGAAGCGGATGTGATGGGGAAACAGGCAGTGCAGCGCGGGGCAGTAGCGGATGGCGGGGATGAGGGGCAGTACCGGAATGTTCCTTTAACAATTGCAGGCGCGCCGGTACAAAGGTTGACCGGTTTTGAAGTGGAGACGAATATCCCGATATATCATCAAACGGATGATGGGACCGCAACAGTGAACCCGGAGTACCAAACAGGCTTTACCACTGAGATCGGCAGCTTTTTATTTGGAGGTTTAAAGTACGGGTATCAATACGGATTTGATCCGGAGGGCCATTTTTCTTTAACAGCAGATCATAATGAGCTGACAGCGCCTCATAATAAATTGATGCATCTGTTGTCATTGTCCGGGTTCCTTAAACCTGAAGGGAGGAAAAGGAATATTGCCAACCTGGAATATGTTACTCCCCCCAGGGATGAATTGGGCACCGGCTCCAGGAAATTATTCCAGGATGATGTGGAGCATATAAAGACGCACGCGAATGAAACACTGGGCACTGCAAAATCAGGTCAAAGCGGCGCTGTGCGTCATACGGGGAATTGGATGCTGACCGGCGTGCCTGCAAAAGCTATTTTAACATGGGTTCGTCAGCATAACGCTCCCGCTGATGCATTTGAAACGGTATTGAATGAAATGGATGCGCTTATCACCAACAGGCTATATGTGCAGGAAACGACGGGCGTTTTGCCGGAAGATATCCCTGCCTTATACGAGAGCGGCAGCAAACGAATGGAAGGGGATAAGCTGACGGTTGCCACGGTGATGGCAGATTTCATGAAAGTAGCCGTACAGCTGGGGCAGCAGGCTTATGAGGCGACCAGCCTGGATAAATCTTCTGACCTTTTCGGAAAGCAAAAAGGAGCTGTAGTAGGTTTCCTTACGTATTTGGCCAGTCACTTGCTGGCAGACAGCTTATCGCTGACAAATTTTAAAGGCAGTAATACCACTGACAAAAACCTGTTCCCATATTTTCCTAAAGTTCAACTGTCTACGGCGTTTCAGGCCTTGCCGGAAGCTCTTCGCAGTGAGAAGGCAAGCTGGAATGCGTTGGTGGAGTCGCTCATAAAAATTTCCAGTGCTCACTGCCTGCAATACTGGCAAAGTAAAGGGCTGGTCATTGACAAGAACTTATATGAAAGTAAGGTATTCAGGGAGATGAATCCCTATTTTGGCGTATCGGAGGAAGAGGAGGGCGGAATAGTACCCGAAACGCCGTCTGCCAGAAATGTATTTGACAACATGATTGAAGGCAAGGTGGCGGAGATCCATGTTCAGAAAAATTTGCCTGGTCTCGACAAGCCTCATGAGGAGGTAATGAAAGCTACTGGCGGACAGCAAGCCATTCCTGTAGAAGACCGTAACTGGAACTCCAAGTTCAAAGAGGACATTACCACGGATACGATAGAAGAAACGTTTATGACGGAAGCAGGTGCGGCGATAGACAGACAATTCAGGCATCTTCCCGGGAGCGAACAGGAAAAGATACGACAAGGCATTAATGATAAACCTGATTATGAAGGAAAGCAGCAACAGCGGCTGGAATCCAAGCGGAAGGACATAGCCGATTTTCCCACGGAGATGAGAGACCGGTCTGTCAACCATGAGAAACTCATTAAATACCACCAGGACTGGGCTGAAGCATGGGAGAAAAAGGCAGCAACGATTGAAGAGATCCTGGCGAAAGTGAAAGGCCCGGTGGAACAGCTGAAAGGAATAGATGTGGAAAAAAAATCCATATTGACTGAAGTGAAACGTTTAACTGAAGAAAAGAAAAGTCTGCAGGCAAAGTATGAAGAGGGAAATGCCAAGCCTGATGAGGGCACCATCCTTGCGTTGAAGAAAATAGAAGAGGATGGGGCGGTATTAAAGCTCAGGTACGCCCCTATACAGGAAGAGGAACAGCTATTGTTGAAAAGTGTTTACAAAGATCTGAAGATGACAACAGCTACCGCTGCTGCAGCTATAGCTGCTTTTAAGAAACTAGAGCAGGACCTGAAGAAAAGTTTCAAACTGGCACAACAGGAGAAAAGCAATATGCAAAGAGCCATTGAGAACGCAGCGGCGTTTAAACGCATTTCGGAATCGTCATTAAAGTTTGTTCCCACTGAAAAACAGCAGGAGCTGACAGGCAAGGAGGGAGGACAATCTGAAGAAAGCGATTTAGATACACGTATCCTTGAACAGAAGAAGCTGGAGAATACCTGGCAGAACAGGTTAGATGATAAAGACACGCCTTTTAGCTTTAAGAGCGCGAAAGCAGGTCTTGAAAAGGAGTTGAAGATCGGACTCGCCAAATGGAAAAAGGGAAATATAAATCTGGATATGCTGAAAGTTAATGAGGTTAAAGAGAGCATTCAAAGGACTCTCGAAGAAGCCCACGCGATAGAGCTTGTTATTTCACAATACGATAGCCTGACAGTGACAGATGCTTCTCCTCAGACCGCTGCTTTGCTTTTTGAGTATATGAAAATAGCAGGACAGTATAATGAGATAATAGGGAGGGCATATGACATGTATAATAAAGCAGAGAAGATAAAGCCTACAGAGGACGAGGAGAATACGGACTGATCACGTTACCTGTATGAAGCCTGCAGGTAGCCTGCAGGTAAGGAAAAGCTTACTGTCGCCCTACTAAAAGCCTATGAATGCTAAACGGTTAGCAGAGGTGAGGTGGACTTGATCGGGATTTGATGCCGGGAAGAGGCGAAGGGTGGAAAAAATGGAGGTTTGAGGTCTGAAGTTGGATGTTTGAGGTTCGTTGGAAGTGGGAAGTTAGGGTGAAAGACTTTAAAGGGATGATAAGTGGCCCGTTTTTGGGCCGGAAATGGCGGATTTTGGGGTATAGGGGCATAGGTATTTCGTAGGCCTGGGGCCCGGGATATAAAAGAGCAATAATTAAACGAATTGGCATACAGGCAACCTCATTCCCGCTTATGGGTAACAACCGGTTGCAGCATGTTTTCTTTGAAAAAAGCCTTGTGTTGGGCTGGTGAAGGATAAGCGGGGCGCCTGCCTTGTTTATTTTTCCTGGCGGGCAGCTGCTGCAGCATAACAGGAGGAACAACAGCGATGATATTAGCGGCAGAATACCTGCGGCCGCCTATCGGGTATAGTGTCCCGTTGCAGGTGCTGCAGGTGCGGGCCTGTACTATTACTATCAGCGTGCCTTTACCGGGAACAGGGGCATAAAGATCTGCCCCTTCGAAGGGCTCATCCAGCTTAAATACTTTCAGGTCACTATTCACATCCACAATTCTCTTTTCTGCGAAATTAACCCTGGCGGTGATCAGCGTGATCTCCAGGTGGGTGGCTTTACCCAACGGCGGCAGCTCTTGTGCGGGGATGTGCACATGGCCGTCTTCCATGAGCTGAGGCGCCAGGGCAATGATCTTTTCCAGTCCCGTAACGCGGTTGAACCGGAAGCCCTGAATACCTTGAAGATTGTCAATTCCCGCTTGGATGAGCGCGCGGTTCAGGCGGTTCACGAAGGTACCGTCGTAGTGCGTGTCCAGGTAGGGACGGACGGCTCTTCTGATGAGTTTTCCTTTGCGGCTGACTATACCGAAGCGTTGAGCCGCCCGCCGGGTGGCGGCGGATTGTGTTACTTTTTCCGGCATGGTGCGTACGCAATACACGCCCTTACGGCGGTAGCCGATCACGTTACCCAGCTTGCCGGTGAATTTGAATAAACCATTTTGCTTTGCCATGATCTTTTTTTATGAAGTTAACAAGGAAAAATAAATTGGCAGTTGATTTAAATCAATTAATTGGCTACTCACATTTATTCCGTAGAACGGCATTTTAGTTTATTATGTATATTTAAGCGTTATGTAATAATTTAAAATGACAAAGTCCGACAAATCAAAACATAATATCTGTATCGCTTCCATTAAAAGGAGTACGATAAAGCCGTATGACTTTAAATGGACAAAGTTTTATGAATCGAATGCAGACTTTCATTACCGTGGACTTTCGCTTGATCTTTCTGAGAGCGAACTTATAATTTGTTCGACAGTAATTGACGCAGATAACTACAGTATCGTTACAACCCAGCGGCTTATCACGAAGCAGAATGGACAAGAAAGTGTTGGAAATATAGAAGGGGCAACAGATAGGCGCTACGGTGACTTTAAAGGTTATAAAGACAAATTATTTACATTCGGACAAATCCAATTGCAAAATGGAGCTGACTTAGCATATTTTATTGAGACTGGCAAAGCTTCGATGGTTATGATACATGGAATAAGAACATTAATCGGGACAGGGGAAATGACAGGTATTCAAGTTGACAAAGTGACAAGAATCTGGAATAAACAAAACGAAAAATAAACTACCGCTAACGTAGCTGATATCGTTGTGTGCATTGACGCGGGATTATCACATGAAACAAGAAATATTTTCGAAGCATGTTTTTGAATTCCTGGAAAAATCATTCCCTGAATTCATTCCAACAATAAAATACAATGAGGACGGATCCTTTGATTGCGACTTAAGAAGCCCTTCGGGAAGGTTCTCAATGTGGATTGCTACTTATAACGAAGAAATTACATTTGGTATAGAGGATCCGGATGGCAAAACCAACATTCATACTCACATAAGTTGCTATGAAACTGATGACCTTGAAAATTGCTTCAAAAAGTTAACTGAGTTAATAAGTGAGATAAAAGAAAATAAAGTAATTGTTTATGTCACGGATTCCAATGTTTATGATTGGATAACGTATAAAAGCCTAATGGAAAGGGAAATCAGAACAGGAAAAATATTTCAAAAATATTTTTGGACGAGCAACTAATCCCCGCGAATTAGTATTTTGTACGTTCGAATTCCATGTACATGATGCAATTAAGAATAAGAATATTACCCATCCTGCTCCTGATAGCAGGCATGGCTACCGCACAACAAGGCCGGGAGCAGGTCCTGAACCTGTCCTACAACAAACCTGCTAAGGAATGGACTGAAGCATTACCCGTTGGCAACGGCCGCCTGGGCGCTATGGTATTTGGCCGTGTGAACGAAGAGCTGCTCCAATTGAATGAAGCTACTTTATGGTCCGGCGGACCGGTAAATAACCAGGTAAATCCCAATGCTGCCAGTCATTTGCCAGCAGTAAGGGAAGCCCTGCGTAAAGGGGATTATAACGCCGCGGCAAAAGAAGTACAGCAGATGCAGGGTGTCTATAGCCAATCTTACCTGCCGCTGGGAGATCTGAAGATCACACAGCTGCTGCCCAAAAGTGCCGTAGCAAAGAACTACCGCCGGGAATTAGACCTTAATAAGGCCATCACCAGTACCAGCTTCTCTATTAATCAAACTAAATATTCCAGGGAGATCTTTGCCTCTGGCCGCGACCAGGTGATCGTTATTAAGCTGAGCGCAAGCGGCAAGCAGCTGAACTGTAAGATCAGCGCTAACAGCCAGCTACGCTATCACCCGGAAGTAACAGGTAAACAGGAGCTCAGCCTGAAAGGAAAGGCTCCTGCACAGGTAGATCCCAGCTATGTGAACTCTGCTAAGCCGATCATTTATGAAGATGTGAGCGGCTGCAAAGGCATGCGCTTTGAACTGAAGATACGGGTCAGCAGTACAGACGGTACTGTTAGTACAGATACCAGCGGTATTAGCATCAGGGGAGCTTCTGAAGCGGTACTGTTATTGTCTGCCGCTACGAGCTTTAATGGCTTTGATAAATGCCCTGACAGCGAAGGAAAAGATGAAGACAAACTGGCCGCAAATGATATAGAGAACGCTGCCCGCTATAGTTTCGGACAGTTGCGCAGCCGCCACCAGGAAGATTATGCGCAGTATTTTAACAGAGTAGCATTATACCTGGGTGAGCACCCCGAAGGAACATTCCCATATACAGATGAGCGCTTACGCAAGTATGCCACAGGTGCAAAAGATCCTGAGCTGGAGATGATCTATTTTCAGTTCGCCCGTTACCTGCTTATCTCCAGCTCCCGTTTGAAAGGCGTGCCCGCCAATCTGCAGGGTATCTGGAACAAAGAGCTGCGCGCGCCCTGGAGCTCTAACTATACGATCAATATCAATACACAGATGAACTACTGGGCGGCAGAGGCAGTGAACCTGCCTGAAATGCACGAGTCACTGCTGACATTGATCCCCGAGGTAGCCAGCACAGGCCGCTATACCGCACAGCATTTTTACGGTACCAGGGGATGGGCCGCTAATCATAATACTGACATCTGGGGCTTGTCTAACCCCGTGGGAGACCTTGGCAAAGGTGATCCGCAATGGGCCAACTGGCCAATGGGTGGTAACTGGCTATGCCAGCACCTGTGGGAGCATTACCGCTTCAGCGGTGACAAAGCGTTCCTGCGCGACACCGCCTATCCTATTATGAAAGCGGCAGCGCAGTTCACGCTGGACTGGCTGGTGGAAGACAGCAGCGGTTACCTGGTAACAGCACCCGCTACCTCACCGGAGAATATATTTATTACAGAGAACGGCACAAAAGGCGATGTTTCTGTTGCCACCACCATGGATATGTCTATTATCCGCGATCTGTTCAGCAACCTGATAGATGCATCAGAAGCGTTGCAGACAGACGAAGCTTTCCGCGATACGCTGCAGCGGGCAAAAAGCAAGCTGTATCCGCTGCATGTAGGTAAGAAAGGCAACCTGCAGGAATGGTATAAAGACTGGGAAGATGAAGATCCGCAGCACCGCCATATCTCGCACCTCTTTGGATTATTTCCCGGCAGGGAAATATCCCCGCTCATCGATCCGAAATTTGCAGATGCCTGTAAACGTACATTGGAGATCAGGGGAGATGGCGGCACGGGCTGGAGCAAAGCCTGGAAGATCAATGTGTGGGCCCGGCTGCTGGATGGCAACCATGCCTACAAGCTCTTAAGGGAGCTGCTGAAGCTGACAGGTCAGGGATCTGTGGATATGCATAATGCGGGCGGCACATACGCCAACCTGTTCTGTGCGCATCCTCCTTTCCAGATAGATGGTAACTTTGGGGGACTTTCAGGGATGACGGAAATGCTGCTGCAAAGCCAGCAGGAAGCTATACAGCTACTGCCTGCCCTGCCGGATAACTGGTCACAGGGAACGGTGAGAGGACTGGTTGCCAGAGGCGGTTTTGAGATAGATATGGATTGGAATAAAGGCAAACTGGGCCAGGCTACTATTAAGTCCCGAAACGGCGGGCCCTGTCGCCTGCGTGTGTTGCAGCCGATGAAAGGCATGGGTGGCTTGCAGCTTACTGCACTGCCGGGTGATGGGCACGGTTACCTGTATACGTTTGATACGGCTCCAGGAAAGACCTATGTATTGATTAAAGAATAGGAGAAAAAGAGATAACATTCTATGCAAAACCGGCTTACTGTACTTGCTTGCTTATTACTACTGGCATGCCCTTTCCTGGCATTTGCCCAAACGGCCGCTAATACTGGCAAGATAGACCGATATGCACTGGTTACACGCCATAATGTGATCGTGCAAAGTTTTGATTCGCTGTCCTCCCTTTCTGTAGGGAACGGCGAATTTGCTTTTACAGTAGACCCTACCGGTCTGCAAAGCTTCCCGGAATATTTTGAGAAGGGCGTGCCGCTGGGCACACAGTCGCAATGGGGCTGGCATAGTTTTGCAAACCCTTACAACTACCAGCGCGTGGAAGTATGGAAGAACTATACGATGCATAACAGGCAGGTGCCTTACCTGTACGCGCATAACGGTCCGCCGCGTAAGAAGGATGCAACAGACTGGTTAAGATCTAATCCCCATCGCCTGCACCTCGGCATTATCGGTTTTAACATAGTCAAGAAAGACGGTACGCCTGCGCAGATGAAAGACATCCAGCACATCCGCCAGGAACTGAACCTGTGGACCGGCGAGATCATCAGCTATTTTGAAGTGGAGAACGTACCGGTGAACGTACGTACGGTTTGTCATCCGCAATTGGATATGATGGCTGCCACGGTACAATCGCCACTGGTGGCGCAACACAAGCTGAGCATCCATATCCGTTTCCCGTATCCGAAAGGCGATTGGGAAGGGGGGATTGACTTTCAGCAACCGGAAAAGCATAAGACCAATGCCCAATACCTGAACGATAAGCAGGTGCTGTTTGAACGAACGCTGGATAACACCGACTACAATGTAATGCTGCAATGGATCGGTGAAGAGTCCTTATACAGAAAGGCGCCGCATGATTATTACCTGCAGCATCTCGGGGATGAAGAGCAGCTTTCTTTCAGCTGTCACTTCTCCAAATCAGCGCCGAAACTGCCGACAGGCGGAGCCGGAGGCCCTTCTCCTGTAGATGCGATGAGCAAGCATCTCCGTCCGTTCACGTATAAGCAGATCACCATGATCAACCGTGCGTTCTGGCAGGATTTCTGGGAAAGCGGCGGAGCGGTAGATCTCTCCGGTAGTACAGATCCGCGCGCGAAGGAGCTGGAGCGCCGTATTGTATTGTCGCAATACCTTACCCGTATACAATGCGCGGGCACCACACCGCCGCAGGAAACGGGGCTCACCTACAACAGCTGGTATGGTAAATTTCATATGGAAATGCACTGGTGGCATGCCGCGCATTTTGCCTTGTGGAACCGACCTGCGCTGCTGGAAAGAAGCATGCCCTGGTATGCGGCCATTGTAGACAAAGCCCGGGAAACTGCAAAATTCCAGGGTTTTAAAGGGGTACGCTGGCCTAAGATGACAGACCCTTCGGGCAATGAAAGTCCTTCGCCTGTAGGGCCTTTCCTCATCTGGCAGCAACCGCATTTTATTTACCTGGCAGAGTTGTGCTACCGCGATCATCCTGATAAGCAAACACTGGAACAATATAAGGACCTGGTATTTGCCACTGCTGATTTTATGGCTTCCTATCCCTGGTATGATACTACCAAACATCAGTATATACTAGGCCCCGGACTGATACCCGCACAGGAGCGTTTTGATCCGGCTACTACTGTTAATCCTACTTTTGAGCTGGCCTACTGGCGATGGGCTTTACACACTGCCCTGCAATGGCGTCAGCGCCTGGGCATGGCGCCAGAGCCGGAGTGGGAGAAGGTACTGGCGCAGTTAGCACCCTATCCTGTTAAAGACGGTCTTTACCTGGCAGCAGCATCTGCGCCGGATTCGTATACTAATCCCCGTTATATGACAGACCATCCAGCGGTATTGGGTATTAACGGTTTTGTTCCAGGCGATACACTGGTGGATAGAGCTACGCTGTTACGTACTTTCAACAAGATCTGGACCTCCTGGAGCTGGGAAGATACCTGGGGATGGGATTATCCGCTGGTGGCCATGGCGGCTACCCGGTTGGGAGAGCCTACAGCTGCCGTTGATGTGCTGCTGAAGCAGGTGACAAAGAACACGTACCTGCCTAACGGGCATAATTACCAGCGGGATAATTTGCGGATCTACCTGCCGGGGAATGGCGCGTTGTTATCAGCGATTGCGATGATGTGCGCGGGCTGGGATGGTTATACAGGACCAGATGCACCGGGTTTCCCGAAGAACGGGAAATGGGTGGTGAAGTGGGAGGGATTGCAAAGGATGCCGTAGCTATTCCGTCCGCAAACTTTTTATAGGATTTACCACCGCCGCTTTAATCGCCTGAAAACTCACTGTGAGCAGTGCGATCAGCATGGCCAGCAATCCTGCCAGCAAAAAGATCCACCAGGAAATAGCTACGCGGTAAGCAAAGTTCTCCAGCCATTTGTGCATGAAATACCATGCTAGCGGGGCGGATACCACAATAGAGACCGCTACCAGCATTACAAAATCTTTACTCAGCATGGTGGTGATATTGGCCACACTAGCGCCTAATACTTTGCGGATGCCTATTTCGCGGGTACGCTGTTTGGCGGTAAAGGCAGCTAATCCGAACAGCCCCATACAGGAAATGAAGATGGCAATGGCCATGGCGGTGTTCATCAGCAGTGCCGTTTGCCGCTCTTTTACATAGAAACGGGCAATGGTTTCTTCGAAGAAAGTGAAACTGAACTTTTCAGTGGGATAAGCTGCTTTCCATTGTTTTTCAATGTTGGCCAATGCTGCAGTAAAATGACTTGCTTCCTTGCCCCGGGTGTGCAGTTTAACATTGATGGAAGTAGTTACTCTTTTTGATACCGCAAAGAAAACCGGTTTGATCGGCTCATGCAGCGATTGTGTGTGAAAGTCTGCCACTACGCCCACGATGGGGTATGGTTTATGGGCAGAACCTTCGCTAACGCCGCCCTGCACAAATTTGCCTATTGCATCTTCCGGGTGCTGAAAGCCCAGGGCCTTTGCGCAGCTGGCATTGACGAGGTACTCGCTCATGGTATCAGAAGGCAGTACGTTACGGCCTGCAATGATCTTCAGTTGGTATAGCGGAACAAAATTCTCATCGATCCATTCCAGCTGGCAGGGGACTGTGATCTCGTTCGTTCCCTGGTATTGTAATGAAGTGGTCCAGTGTTGATTGGCGGCGGGTGTGCCGTTGCTCAGGCTTACCTTGTCAACACCCGGCAGCTGACGGATAGCATTAGCCAGCGCTTCTTTTTTCTGGAAGGGATATTCACGGTTGGTGGGAATATTAATGATCGCATCTTTGGCAAAGCCCATATCCTTACGCAGCATGAACCTGATCTGGTTGCCGATCACCAGGGTGCCGGTGATGAATACCAATGACACAATGAACTGGAACACGATCAGTCCTTTGCGTAAATACCCGCGTTTGTTACCCGTCTGCATGCTGCTTCCCTTGAGATTGAGCAGCGGTAAACCAGCGGATAATACGATGGCCGGGTACAGGCCTGCTAATAAGGTGGTGAACGCTCCAATGGCAAGCAGGAACAACAGGATGGAGGGGCTGAAGATCTGCACGCTTGCTTCGCCTGGAATAAAAGATTGGAAGAATGACAACAGCGGCGGCGCCAGGAATAAAGAAAGGATGATCGCCAGCAGTGTCAATATAAACGTTTCACTGAGGAACTGGAAGATCAGATAACGTCTGTTACTGCCCAGCACTTTGCGAATGCCTGTCTCCTTAGCCCTTTCAATAGACTGTGCAGTAGACAGGTTGATGAAATTGATAGCTGCAATGATCAGGATGAAAAGCGCTATACCCATTAAACCATACAAGGTAGGCAGGTGTGCTTTGCGCGTAAAATCATCTCCGTAAGTCATGTTGAAATGCACGTCAGACAATGGTTGCAGCCGGAAATCGGCCCGGTCCCCATCGTTTACTGATACGTGTTTTTTGATAAATGCAGGGAATTGCGCATTGATCTGCGCCGGATTGCTGCCAGGAGGCAGTTTGACAAATGTCTGGGAGGCCTTTCTGAAATTACCCCATCCCTCCAGGCTGAAATCGTTACGGAGAAAGCTTTGCCGCACCGTGGCAAATGAGATAAAATCATTGAAGGTAAAATCGGTATTCCGGGGAAGATCTTTTACGATCCCCGATATGCTAAGCCGGAGGGAGTCTTTGTAGATGAGGGTTTTGCCGATGATATCGACCAGGGGCAATTTTCCGAAGTACTTATAAGCTTTGCTTTCTGTCAGCACTACTTTGAAGGGCTCTACCAGGGCCGTAGCAGGATTGCCTGCCAGCCATTTGTATTGGAAGATGTTAAAGTATTGCGGTTCTGCAACGACGATATCCGTTCTTTCCTCTCTTTGCCTGGCGGCGTCAAATTTCTTTGCAGGAGCATTGTTATCCGGTACTGTTACGCTGGCATCGTAAGTTGTGAACATCGCCACGCTTTCAAAACCGGCCATCTCTTCGCGGATCGCAGCAGGCGCAGGATCGGGTACGGAACCTACATAGCCGTGTCCGTATACGGGAGAGCTCATATCACAAACAATCCGGTAGATCCTGTCTTTATTGGGGTGGAAATTCTCATAGCTTAGCTCAAAACTGGCTACCAGGTAGATGATCAGGCAGGCGCTGATGCCTAATGCAAGGCCTGCAATATTGATGGTGGCGTAGACTTTGTTCCTGGCAAGGTTTCGCCAGGCGATCTTGAAATAATTCCTGATCATAGGGGAAGTTATTATACCTGTGGTACAAATAAACATGCCAGCCCTGGAGGTGCCTGATAATAACCTTGTCTATATATTAATATATATTATTAATTGTCCGTTTTTGACGGAGTGATCGTCCGCTTCCGGACAGCCTCAGGTAGACTGCTGTACGATCAGGTTCGTGGCCAGGATCTTTCTTTCGAAATCTTTGACAGGCCTTTTGCTTTCTATCAGCTGCAGCAGCAGCTCTGTGGCTACTTGTCCCATTTCAAAAGCGGGCTGTCTTACTACGGTAATGGGAGGATCCAGCAGCTCAATGATATCGGAATTGGAGAAGCCTACAACGGCGATATCGTCGGGTATGCGGATGCCTTTGCTTTTGAGTACGCGCATACAGCCGGTGGTAAGTTTATCAGATGAAGTGAAAATAGCATCCGGCCGGGGCCTGGTTTTCATCAGCTGGGTAACGGCCTCTTCTACTTCGGAGAGGATCATGCCGCCGTGAAGACAGTATTTGATCATTGATTTACGCGCCTTGGTATTTTTCTGTGCCAGGGCTTCCACATAACCGGCCACTCTTTCGCGGGTAATGGAGAGGTTCTCTGAATTGGTAATGGTAGCGATATTTTTATAGCCCTGTTTGATCAGGTGCATGGTAGCATCGTATGCGCCGCGGAAATTATCTACCATTACCTTGTGGGTATTGATATCTTCCACGATACGGTCAAAGAACACAATAGGAAAGCCTCTCTCGTGCAGCGCCCGGAGATGCTGCAGATCTTTGGTGGCGGTAGATACTGATATCAGTAGTCCATCGATAGAGCGGGAGGCAAGGTATTGCAGGGTCATTACCTCTTTATCATAGGATTCATGGCTTTGTGAAATGATGACGTTGTAGCCTTTGTCGTACGCCACTGATTCAATACCGTTAATGGCCTGTGAGAAGAAACTGTTGGCAATTTCTGCTACGATCACCCCGATGGAGCGGCTCCTTTTTTCCTTCAGGCTCAACGCAATCGGGTTGGGATGGTAATTGATACGGGTGGCGTATTCCAGCACCAGTTGTTTGGTTTCCGTGCTGATCTCATGGCTGTCGCGTAATGCACGCGATACCGTGGACGTTGACAAGCCCAGGGCTTTGGCAATATCTTTTATAGTTGCAGCTTCAAATTTCATAACGTGATCTAAAAATAAGGATTTTTAATAGTTTTGTCTAATAGTGTAGCAATTACACTTATAACACGTTTTGAAAAGCCACATTGCATGGGAAAAAATTTATGGGTCACGGCAGCCTGCTGCCTGTCACTATCCGCACAGGCGCAACAGCCATTACAGACAGCACCACACGAGATCTCGAAAGTATGGACGCCCGACCTGGGGAACGGGCAGTACAAGAACCCGGTACTGAATGCAGACTATTCTGACCCTGATGTATGCCGCGCAGGCAGTGATTATTACCTGACAGCTTCCAGTTTTAATTCCATACCCGGCCTTCCGGTGCTCCATTCGAAAGACCTGGTGAACTGGCGCATTATTGGGTATGCACTTTTGCGGCAACCGCCCTTTGAGCATTTTGAACGTCCGCAGCATGGTAATGGTGTTTGGGCGCCTTCCATCCGTTACCACAACGGAGAATTCTATATCTACTATCCCGACCCGGATTTTGGCATCTATATGATAAAAGCGAAACAGGCCGCAGGCCCCTGGTCTGAACCGGTGATGGTGAAAGCTGGTAAGGGCTTGATTGACCCTTGTCCGCTTTGGGATGATAATGGCCAGGTATACCTGGTACACGCCTATGCGGGCAGCCGGGCGGGCATCAAAAGCATTCTTACTATTAACCGGATGAACAGTACGGGCACGGCGGTCACCGATGAAGGTGTGCTGGTGTTTGACGGACATGATGCACATCCTACGCTGGAAGGCCCCAAGCTGTACAAGCGCAAGGGGTACTATTATATTTTTGCGCCGGCTGGTGGCGTGAGCACGGGTTACCAGCTGGTGTTGCGGTCGCGTAACATTTATGGTCCTTATGAAGAGAAGATCGTGATGGACCAGGGCAGCACGCCGGTGAATGGTCCGCACCAGGGAGCCTGGGTGGAATTGCCGTCTGGTGATCATTGGTTCCTGCATTTCCAGGATAAGGAGGCTTACGGGCGTGTGGTACACCTGCAGCCGATGCGCTGGATCAATGACTGGCCGGTAATAGGTGTGGATAAGGATGGAGATGGAAAAGGAGAACCGGTATTGACGTATCAAAAACCAAATGTAGGAAAGGTATGGCCAGTGGCTACACCGCAGGAATCTGATGAGTGTAATACAAACGCCTTAGGGCTGCAATGGCAATGGCATGCTAATCCTAAGGCAACGTGGATGATGCGGGCGGGGAATTTGGGTTATATGCGCTTATTTGCGGCCAAAGTGCCGGACAGCGCGAGGAACTATTGGGATGTACCCAGTTTATTGCTGCAGAAATTCCCGGCGGAGAAATTTACGGTGACTACGAAGTTGAAATTTAAACCGAAGTTGGAAGGAGATAGAGCTGGCTTGATCATTATGGGAGCGACTTATGCGTATTTGAGCCTGGTTAAAAAAGGCGATGGAATTGAGATTGATTACCGCACGTGTAAGCAGGCAGATAAGGGAAATCCAGAAACACCACAAGTGCTGGGGAAATTCAGCGGAACGGATATTTATTTGCGGGTATCGGTGGATGAAGGCGGGATTTGTAGATTTAGTTATAGTGAAGATGGGCAACGGTTTAATACAATAGAAGGAACGTTTACGGCGGTAGCGGGTAGATGGATAGGAGCGAAGGTGGGGTTATTCTGTACACGTACGCAGCAAACGAATGACGCAGGGTTTGCGGATGTGGATTGGTTCCGTATACACTAGGGTCTTCATCCCCGTCATTGCGAGGAGCAGTAAAGCCCTTTGTGTGTAGGGCGACGAAGCAATCTCCTAACGCAATCTCGTACATAATCTCCGCGAAGATTATCCGGAAGATTGCGTCAGGAGATTGCTTCGTTGCGGCTAACCCGCCCAGGCCGTGCGGCTCCTCGCAATGACGGACACTTACATGCAGCTGGGCCTAAGGCAATGACGGGGAGGGAGACCAGTGGCTGCCTACCGCCTACTGCCCACTGCCAACTGTCATCGTTCCCGGTAACGTTTGCGTAAATAAATACTTTCAAACACTTCTGCTTTCCCGAATATATCTGTAGACTTGCCATATCAGATACCGGTATTGAAAACCTGATACAATCTTCTGTGCCACTAAAGGGGGGTACAGCAGTATAGTTATGATCAAAATCGCTCGCATGGAAATAGTACTGTTCCACGATATCGAAACAGCGTAACATCCATTCATATCACCAATTCACCCTACGTTATGAACAGAATTTTATTTATCTGCTGGCTGCTCCTGAGCAGTGCCGGATGGAGCTTCGCGCAAACACACACAATAAAAGGAAAGGTAACCGATGCCGCCAGTGGGCAGGCACTGCCTTTTGTGAACGTGCAGCTCAAAGGAACCAGTACCGGAACGCAAACAGATGCATCCGGTAATTTCTCACTCTCTGTACCTGAAGGAAAAAATGCTGAACTGCTGTTCAGCTACATGGGCTATCAATCCATCACACAAAGTGCTAACGGTAATGGCCCTGTGAACATTCAATTACAAAAAGATAACAAAAACCTGGATGAAGTGATCGTAATTGGTTACGGACAAGTGAAGAAAAGAGACCTTACAGGAGCCGTGGTTTCTGTAAAAGGAGACGAGCTGAGAAAAGTGCCCGTTACCAACGTCATGGAATCTGCCCAGGGCAAACTGCCCGGCGTTGACATTACCCGCAGCAGCGGGGCATCAGGCGCCAAAGTAAATGTAACGGTAAGGGGTAACCGCTCTATCACCGCCAATAACGGTCCGCTGTACATTGTAGACGGTGTACAGTATGGCAGCATAGAAGACATCAACCCCAATGACATACAATCTATGGAAGTGTTGAAAGACGCTTCCTCTACCGCTATTTACGGTTCAAGAGGCGCTAACGGCGTAATCATCGTTACCACCAAACGCGGTACGAGCGGCAGGCCTAAAGTAAATGTCAGCTCCTATTTCGGCGTTTCACAGGTAGCCGGTTATCCTGCAGTGAGCACAGGCCCCCAGTATGTAGCGCAGAAAAGAGAAGCCAACCGTACTACCGGTACCTGGAACAGTGTAGCCGATGATCCGAAGATCTTTAATGCATTTGAGCTGAACGCTATCCAGAATAATCTCTGGACCAACTATGCGGATGAGCTGATACATGACGGCCTTCAACAGGATTACCAGGTAGGCGTTTCCGGCGGTTCAGAAAAGACCAAGGTGTATCTCTCGCTGGATTACTTTGATGAAAAAGGCCTGTTCAAACTGGACCGTCTCAAACGCTATTCCGGCCGTCTGAATATTGATCAGACCATCAATGATGTGCTGAAGGTGGGTATGCAAAGCCAGATCACCTATTATGATCAGAGCAGCCGCCGCGATCCGCTGAACCAGGCTAACAAGATCATTCCACTGAGCCTGCCTTTTGATTCGGCCGGTAACATGGTGCTCTTCCCCAACAACGGGGCGATGATCAACCCGCTGGCAGATGAGCAGCCCGATGCATACCAGAACCAGAGCCGTATTACACGAACTTTTGCGAATGCCTATGTGGAGCTTACGCCTATAAAAGGCCTTACCTTCCGCTCCAACTTCGGCGTTACGCTGGAGAACCTGCGTGTGGGTATCTTTTCATCCAGGTATACGATAGACCGCGCTACTTCTTCTACTTCGAGGGCGCAATATAACACGGGCTCCATACGTAACCTGAACTGGGAAAACGTATTGACCTACCAGCACACCGCAGGCGATCATTCTTTTAACGTTACCGGTGTAGCCAGCTATTTGTCTGATAGCCGCGACTCCAGCTTCCTGCAGGGTGAAGGCCAGCTGCTGCCAAAGCAGTTGTTCTATGCTATGCAGAATAACTCCAGCGGCATCGCTATCAGGAGCGCGTACCAGTCAAGCAAACTGATCTCCTTCACCGGCCGTATCAACTACGCTTATAAAGGGAGATACCTGTTATCGCTGACCGGCCGTTCAGATGGTTCTTCCAAGCTGGCGCCGGGTAATCAATGGGCCTTCTTCCCGTCTGTAGCAGGCGCCTGGCGTGTGAGCGATGAGCAATTCATGCAATCGCAGCATGTATTCAGCGACCTGAAGCTGAGAGCCAGCTGGGGTATAGCAGGTAATGACGCTATCCGCCCATATTCCACGCAAACCTACATGTCCAAGATCCCCTTCTCATTTGATGATACCAATGCGGCGCTGGCCTATGGCATCAGCGATCAGATCGGTAACAGGCAACTGAAATGGGAGCTGTCTGCAACCACAGACATCGGGTTGGATATAGGCTTGTTTGACGGCCGTATCAGCGCTGCTATTGACTATTACGATACACATACCAAAGACCTGCTGCTGCAGCGTACCCTGCCCACTTCCAGTGGTGTGAATACGGTAGTGCAGAATATTGGCAAGACCAGGAACAGGGGTATCGAAATAGGTATCAATACTACCAATGTGAGCACAAAGGATTTCTCCTGGACCTCCGGGATCGTGTTTTCCCGCAACAAGGAAGAGATCGTGTCACTGGCGGACGAAAATACCAATGACGTAGCCAACAAATGGTTCATCGGTTCTCCCGTAAAAGTGTATTATGATTACCAGAAAGTTGGTATCTGGCAGCAGAAGGATGCTGACCAGGCAGCGAGCTATGGTCCGTATAAACCAGGTGATATCAGGGTACGCGACGTGAACAACGATGGTAAGTTCACTACGGCAGACCGTGTGGTGCTGGGCGCACAGGTACCCAAATGGAGCGGTGGTTTCAATAACGATTTCCGTTACCGCAATTTTGATCTCAACATCTACGTCTATGCGCGTATCGGTCAGTGGATCCTGTCTGAATATGACGCCAAGTTTGATCCGCAGGGACTGGAGAACAGCGCGCAGCTGAACTACTGGACACCGGAGAATGCAACTAATGATTATCCACGTCCTAATGCGAGCCGCTCAAAGGCCAGCACGCCTTTCATCAGTTCACTGGGTTTCAGGGACGGCTCTTTTGTGAAGATCAGGAATATTTCACTGGGCTATAATTTCCCTGCTGAAATGCTGAAGCATATACATATCAGCGGACTGCGTATATATGTAACCGGTAAGAACCTGTTCACCTTCAGCAAGGTGAAAGACTACGATCCGGAAAGAGGCGGAGACCTGAGCAACCCGATGACCAAACTGTATGTGGCAGGTTTAAATGTTGAGTTTTAACGGCTAAAAATGGAAGTTATGCAACTGAATATAAAAAAAGCATTTGTATTACTCGCTCTTTCAGCTGCGGGCCTTGCTGCCTGTAACAAACAGCTGGATGAGTATAACCCTTCCGGGCTAACGGTAGATGCGATACTGTCTACCCCCGATGGCATGGAAACAGTAGTGAACGCCGCTTATACCTATACCCGTTGGTGGTATGGCAAAGAGCAGGGTTACAGCATTGCTGAAATGGGCACTGATATCTGGACCAGCGGTACCGGCGATGTATATCCCGATCTTACCCGCTATGATAACCTGCAGGGCAGCAATGCCGTGGTAAGCATGGAATGGAAGCAGCTGTATGCTGCGGTGAATGTTTGCAATACCGGCCTTGCGAAAATTGCCGATGTAGGTTTTCCCAATGACAAGAGGATACAAAGGGAAGCAGAGCTGCGTTTTCTGCGGGCCTTCTATTACTGGCATATTGTAGAAACCTGGGGCAATGTGCACTTTACGCTGGAGCCTACCACAGATGTGACCACTACGGCCAACCGTACACCGGTAGATACTTTCTACGCACAGATCTTCCGCGATCTGCAGTTTGCTGTTGCCAACCTGGCCACTACCAATACGGATTACGGCAGGGCTACCAAGCCCGCGGCAGAAGCTTTCCTGGCCCGTATCTACCTTACCCGGGGAAGAAACCAGGAGGCGGCTGATCTGGCAGAAAAAGTGATCAGCAGCTATGGCTACAGCCTCCTGACTAATTATGCAGACCTGTGGAGAATGGATAACCTGAAGAACAAGGAGATCATCTGGGCGGTAGACTATATGAAGAACCTGGTGTTCAATGACCGCATTGACGCTACCCTGTATCCTAACGGTCACTCACGCGGTGCTAACAACGGCCACCTGATGTTCTGGATGAAGTATGATGATCTGCCGGGTATGCAACGCGATATAGCCAACGGCCGTCCGTTTAACCGCTATATGCCCTCACGCTTCCTGCTCGATCTTTTTGATGAGACGGTGGATGCGCGGTACAATGCCAGCTTTAAACAGGTATGGTATTGCAACAATACCAAAACGGCCCCGGCAGGCATGAAAATCGGCGATACTGCCATATTGATCACCAAGCACCCGATGTCTGCAGATGAAGACGGTAAACACCTGTACCGTATCTATGACAGGAATGATATTTATAATTCAGATGGGACTGGCAAGGACCGCACCCGTTATATCTCACTGCAGAAATTCGCTGATCCTACCCGCGCGGGCAGGGATGAAGAGCAGAGCGCAAGAGATGCTTACGTGATCCGCCTGGCAGAAATATACCTGATAGCAGCAGAGGCGCAGCTCAAGCTGGGCAATACCGCCAAAGCCGCTGAATACCTGAATGTATTGCGCAAGCGTGCCGCTATTCCCGGTCATGAAGCAGCGATGGTGATCACTGCTGCTGATGTGACACTGGATTTTATACTGGATGAAAGAGCCAGGGAACTGGCCGGCGAACAGCTGCGCTGGTTTGACCTGAAACGCACCGGCAAGCTGATAGAACGCGTGACCCTGCACAACCCGGAAGCAAAGAGTAATATCCTGCCTTATCACCTGGTACGGCCTATTCCGCAAGACCAGGTAGATGCAGTGACCAATAAGGAAGAGTTTAAGCAGAATGAAGGTTATCAATAATCAACATATTAATTTGTTAAAGGCACACATGAACGCGTTGCGTTTCGTATTTTGTAAGTAGTAATCAAGGGAACCGGATGAAAATATATCTTACCATACTGCTATCGCTGTTAGGACTTGTTGAGAACGGGCCGAAGCCCCGTATATTTATGATCGGCGATTCCACCATGGCCAACAAACCATTGATCGATAACCCGGAGAGGGGCTGGGGCCAACTGTTCCCCGTATTCTTTGAGCCCGGTGTGGAAATAAAGAACTACGCCATGAACGGGCGCAGCACCAAGAGCTTTATTAACGAGCACCGCTGGGACAGCGTGCTGGCCCAGTTAAAGCCGGGCGACTGGGTAATGATCCAGTTTGGCCACAACGATCAGAAAATATCTGACAGCAACCGCTATGCGGCTCCCCATACTACTTACAAACAGAACCTGGTACGCTTTGTACAGGAGGCCAGGGCGAAGGGCGCCAACCCGGTGCTGCTGACGCCTGCGATGCGCCGCAAGTTTGATGATAAAGGCAATTTTGTAGACCAGCACGGAGAATATCCTGATGTAGTAAGGGAAGTAGCTGCCGCCAACAAAGTGCCGCTGATAGACCTGCATAAGAGCACGGAAGCGCTGCTGGTACAACATGGTGTGGAAGGCTCTGTGAAACTGTTCAAGACAACTCCCGCAGGACATTACAGCACGCTGCCCAACGGCGTGGAAGATAATACACATTTTAACACGTATGGCGCCACACTGGTAGCCGGACTGGCGGCAAAAGCGATTTATGATCAGCAATTGCCGCTGGCCCAATACCTGGCTAAAACGCCGTTTGAAGGTAAATACCGTTTTGATCTGCCGGAGATCTATGAACCGCATTTCAGAAAAGATACCTTTAACATACAGGCATTTGGCGCTAAAGCCGATGGGTTTACACTCAACACGCAATCCATCAACAAGGCGATTGAGACCTGCAGTGAAAAAGGTGGCGGCGTAGTGTTGATACCGGAAGGCATGTGGCTGACCGGGCCTGTTACCATGAAGAGCAATGTGAACCTGCACCTCGTTGCAGGCTCCGTATTGCAGTTCACTGAAGATCACAGCCAGTACCCGATGGTGGAGACCACTTATGAGGGATTGCATGCTTATCGCTGCCAGGCGCCTGTCTGGGGCGTTAACCTGGAAAATATAGCCATTACCGGTAAAGGTATTATTGACGGTAACGGAGATAGCTGGCGTGCTGTGAAAAGAGATAAGCTGACGGAAACACAGTGGAAGAAGCTGGTGGCCTCCGGCGGTTTGACCGGAGAAGGAAAGGACAGCACCACCTGGTATCCTTCTCAAGGCTCTTATAAAGGCTCTAAAGTAAAGCTGGCCGGTGTGATCATGCCGGATAAAAAAGCGGCTGATTATGCCGAAATAAAAGACTTCCTGCGGCCTAACCTCATCAGCTTAACCGGCTGTAAGAATGTGCTGCTGGAAGATGTTACTTTCCAGAACTCTCCCGCCTGGTGTTTGCACCCGCTCTTATGCGAGCATATCACCCTGCGGAATGTATATGCCAAGAACCCCTGGTACGCACAGAATGGCGATGGGGTAGACCTGGAATCCTGCCGCAATGCACGTATCACCGGCTGTACCTTTGATGTAGGCGATGATGGGATCTGTATCAAATCCGGAAGGGATGAGCAGGGCCGTAAAAGAGGGAAGCCTACTGAGAACACGATTGTTGATAACTGTACCGTATATCATGCCCATGGCGGTTTTGTGATAGGCAGCGAAATGTCGGGCGGCGCACGTAATCTCTTTGTATCCAACTGTACCTTCATGGGTACTGATATAGGCCTCCGCTTTAAGACCACCCGCGGCCGCGGTGGGGTAGTAGAGAAGATCTATATCTCCAACATCGCCATGAAGGATATTCCCGGTGAAGCCATCCTGTTTGACATGTACTACATGGCAAAAGACCCGGTGCCACTGGCAGGCGAGAAAAGAGAAGCCCCCAGGGTGGAAGTGTTCCCGGTAACGGAAGCCACGCCGCAGTTCAGAGATTTTCATATCAGCAATGTAGTGTGCAGGGGCGCAGAAAAAGCGGTGTTCATCCGTGGTTTGCCTGAGATGCCTATCAGCGGTATACACATGGATCACCTGGCTATCAGCGCCCGCAAGGGAATTGAATGCATGGAAGCAAAGGATATTCACCTGACGGATGTGCAGCTGTTCACCAAAGATCAGGGCCCGCTGGTAACGGTACGCGGCAGCCAGGATATCAGCCTGAACAATATCCGGTATGACCAGGCAGGAACTTTCCTGTCTGTTCAGGGAGAGAATACCCGCAATATTGTTGTTACGGGAACAGATGTACCTAAGTCGAAAGAGAGTACACAATTCAGCGCAGGCGCTACGCCTAAGTCGCTGCAGGTACGTTAAAGAAAGTATAAGCCAACACTCAAATAAAATATGCGGAAACAAAAAGCACTGTTCATTACCACACTGGCGCTGGTTTTAAGTACTACGATCGTTCATGCTCAATCGGCCGCAATGGCTGCCACTATCATGCGCATCTGGAAGGACTCCGCTTCCGGTCCGCCGCGGTGGACCTATGATCAGGGCGTGGTGCTGGAAGGCATCGCCGGCCTCTGGAAGAATACCGGAGACGGAAAATACTTTGAGTATATACGCCAGAGCATGGATGCTTTTGTGGATGAGCAGGGAAATATACGCACTTACAAGGAAGACGATTATAACATAGATAATGTAAAGAACGGCCGCTCTTTGCTGTTGCTCTACCAGGTAACCAACCAGGAGAAATATAAAAAGGCGGCTGATCATCTGCGTCAGCAGTTGCGCAGCCAGCCCCGGACCAATGATGGCGGCTTCTGGCATAAGAAACGTTATCCTTACCAGATGTGGCTGGATGGGCTGTACATGGGCGAGCCTTTTTATGCAGAGTATGCACAGCTGTTTCATGAAGGGGAAGCATTCAATGATATCACCCGTCAGTTTGTACTGATGGAAACACATGCTCGCGACGCCCGTACCGGGTTGTTATATCACGGATGGGATGAATCGCGTCAGCAGCGTTGGGCAGACAAGACTACCGGCCGTTCTCCCAATTTCTGGGGCAGGGCTATGGGCTGGTATGCCATGGCGCTGGTAGATGTGCTGGATCATTTTCCTGCCAGGCATAAGGGAAAGGATAGCCTGATCGCTATACTTAACCGCCTGGCGGTGGCTGTGAAGAAATACCAGGACCCTGTAAGCGGCTTATGGTACCAGGTGCTGGATAAAGGCAGTGCAAAAGGCAATTACCTGGAAGCATCTGCTTCCTGCATGTTCGTATATGCATTGCAAAAGGGCGTACGTAAAGGATACCTGCCTGAAAGCTATCACCAGGTAGCGCAGAAGGGCTTTGAAGGCATTAATAAAAAGTTCATTAAGAAGGCTCCGGAAGGAGGTGTGAATCTGGATGGTACGGTGAGTGTTGCCGGTCTTGGTGGCGATCCTTACCGGGACGGCAGCTATGAGTATTACCTCAGCGAAAAGGTGGTGACGAATGATCCGAAAGGAGTGGGCGCTTATCTGCTGGCCGCCAATGAAATGGAGATCGCACCTACCCTGCATATTGGTAAAGGGCTTACTATTAAACTGGATCAGTACTTCAATAATGAATGGAGAAAAGACCCCGCCGGTGGTATGATGCGCTGGCACTATGTATGGAATGAGCTGGATAACGGCGGCTTTTCGTTATGGGGACATATCTTCCACCGCTATGGCGTGAAGACAGACACCTTGTCTGTTGCGCCTACTGCAGCTGGCTTGAAAGGCGCTGACATCTACCTCATCGTTGATCCGGATACAGACAAAGAGACCGCCAAACCAAATTATATGACGCCTGCCGATGCAGACCAGATCTATAACTGGGTAAAGGCGGGCGGTGTGCTGATCCTGATGGAGAATGATTCTATTAATGCAGAATTTAAGCATTTCAACATACTGGCAGAACGTTTTGGCATGCACTTCAATCAAGACAGCCGTAACAGGGTACAGGGACGGCAGTTTGAACAGGGTGCGTTTATCATCCCCGCAGGGAATCCTGTTTTCAGCCATCCGGGCAAGGTGCACATCAAAGAGCTGAGCAGCCTTGAGCTGAAATCACCCGCAACAGCGGTGTACAAAGACGGTGATCATGTGATCATGGCGGTAACCCATGTGGGCAAGGGCGCTGTATTTGCAGTAGGCGACCCCTGGTTCTATAACGAGTACCTGGATGGCCGCAGGCTGCCTGTTGAATATGAGAACTACCAGGCCGCCGCAGACCTGGTGAATTGGATGATCGGACAAGCGAAGAGTAAGTAACAAACTGTCATGATGAAATTATCAAAGGATCTGTTACCCGCGTTAAACGGAAAAAAGAATATAGTACTGCCCTCGGCAGAACAGCTGCAGCTTCCTGAAAAAGTGTTGCAGTTTGGCACCGGTGTATTGTTACGCGGACTACCGGGATATTTTATAGATAAAGCCAATAAAGCCGGGTTGTTTAAGGGCCGCATTGTAGTAGTGAAATCCACCGGCAAAGGCACCACTGATGCCTTTGCAGAACAGGACGGACTATATACACTGTGCATCCGGGGCATAGAAGATGGGCAGGCCATACAGGAGAATATAATGAATGCCGCTATCAGCCGGGTATTGAGCGCATCCGCACAATGGCCGGAGATACTGCAATGTGCGGAGAGCCCGGCCCTGGAGGTCGTGATCTCCAACACAACAGAAGTGGGCATCACCTTGACAGATGATGATGTACATGCCGTACCGCCTGCCTCTTTCCCTGGTAAGCTGCTGGCATTCCTGTACAGGCGTTATCAATATTTTAAAGGTAGTACTGACAAAGGGATGGTGATCATCCCAACGGAGCTGATACCGGATAATGGTAAAAAGCTGAAGGATATTGTGCTGGAGCTGGCAACCCGTAATAATCTACCGGCGGAGTTTATTCAGTGGCTGACAAGCGCCAATCATTTCTGCAATTCACTGGTAGACCGTATCGTTCCGGGCGCATTACCGGCGGCAGAGCAGCAGGCGATGGAAGCTGCCCTGGGCTATGAGGATGAGCTGATGATCATGTCTGAAGTGTACCGCCTTTGGGCGATAGAAACAGCGGATGCTACGGTGAAGGAACGCTTAAGTTTCGCTGCGGCAGATAAAGGGGTGGTGATCGCACCGGACATCAATGTGTTCCGTGAACTGAAGCTGCGCCTGCTGAACGGCACGCATACACTGAGCTGCGGACTGGCTTTTCTGGCCGGTTTCGAGACAGTACGTCAGGCCATGGAAGACCGCGATATGGAGACCTGTATTGCCACGCTGATGCTGGAAGAAATGGTGCCTGCCATTACAGATATCTATATCACAGAAGCGGCTGCTACGCAGTTTGCGAACAGTGTGCTGGACCGTTTCCGCAACCCGCATATTGCACACCAGTGGATCAGCATCACGATGCAGTATACTTCCAAAATGAAGATGCGTAATGTGCCCGTGTTGTTGCGCCATTACCAGCGTTCACAGGAAGCGCCGTACTGGATCTCACTGGGCTTTGCCGCCTACCTGCTGTTTATGCGTAGCGAGCGTAGTGCAGACGGCGCTTACAAAGGAACGGTCAATGGTAAAACGTATACCATACAGGATGATCATGCCGCCTGGTTCCATGACCAATGGAAACGCCTGGAGCCTTCTGTATTGGTAAAAGAAGTTTTAGCTAACACCGCCTTGTGGGGTACTGATCTTACAGCGCTGAAAGGCTTTGCACCTGCTGTGAACAACATGCTGCAGACGCTGCTGCAACAGGGCGCAAAGGCGGTAGTAAAAAATTTTAATCATGCTAAGGCGGGTAAGTGAAAAGGCCTTACCTGGTTGTAATATTTAATCATCGTAAATTATGAAAAGGTTCCTCGACGAGCATTTCCTGCTGAATACGGCTACTGCTCAACGTTTATATCATGAATATGCGAAAGAAATGCCGGTGATAGATTATCATTGTCACCTGCCGCCTGCACAAATAGCGGCAGATATGCAATTTGAGAATCTGACACAGGCGTGGCTGTATGGAGATCACTACAAATGGAGGGCCATGCGTACAAACGGAGTACCGGAGAGCTATTGCACCGGTAACAAATCCGATTGGGAGAAATTCGAGAAATGGGCGTCCACCGTTCCTTACACCTTGCGGAACCCCCTGTATCACTGGACGCATATGGAGCTGCAGCGCTATTTTGATGTGAATGATATACTGAGCCCTTCTACTGCAGCTAACATATACGGTGTTTGTACAGAGAAGCTGCAGTCGCCCGATTACAGCGTGCGCAACCTGTTACGTAAAATGAAAGTAGCGCTGGTATGTACCACGGATGATCCGGTGGATTCACTGGAATACCATGTGCAGTTAAAACAGGAAGGCTTTGAGATACCGATCCTGCCTGCATTCCGGCCTGACTATGCCATGAATGCAGACGATCCTGTGAAATATAACCAGTACCTCAATAAATTGGAAAAGGCGGCGGATATGTCCATCGGCACTTATGACGACCTGCTGCAGGCACTGAGGAACCGTCATGATTTCTTTGCTGCCATGGGATGTTCTGTTTCTGATCACGGGATAGAAGAGATCTATGCAGATGAATTTACGGAAGCAGAGATCAAGGCTATATTCGCGAAAGTAAGAGGAGGCGCCGCACTTTCCCCGCAGGAGAGCAGAAAGCTGAAATCTGCACTGCTGCTGGAACTGGCAGAGTGGGACTGGGAGAAAGGCTGGGTACAGCAGTATCACCTGGGCGCATTGCGTAACAACAATGCCCGTATGTTGCGCCAGCTGGGACCTGACACCGGCTGGGACTCCATCGGTGATTTCCCGCAGGCAAAGGCGCTGGCTAAATTCCTTGACAGGCTGGATAGCCAGGATAAGCTGGCCAAGACCATCCTGTATAATCTGAACCCTGCAGACAATGAGCTGATGGCTACCATGATCGGTAACTTCAATGATGGTTCCATAGCAGGCAAGGTACAATTCGGCTCTGCCTGGTGGTTCCTGGATCAGAAGGATGGTATGATCAAACAGCTGAATGCCTTATCCAATATGAGTTTGCTGAGCCGCTTTGTGGGCATGCTCACAGATTCACGAAGTTTCCTTTCTTACCCGCGTCACGAGTATTTCCGCCGCATCGTGTGTGACCTGTTCGGACAAGAGATAGAGCAGGGCGAGATGCCCGGCGATATTGCCTGGGTAGGCAAAGTGATACAGGACATCTGCTATTTTAATGCACAGCAGTATTTTAACTGGCAGTTCCTGGAACAGCAAACGGCAGCTGTTTCTTAATTGCAAGGCCACATTGGTTGAATTGAATAGAACGGCACGGACATACATGGTATGTCCGTTGCCGTTTTTTAGTATGGCTTATTGCCGTCTGGCAAGCAGCTGTTGTAAGGGTGGTAAGGCCATGGCAAACAGCATTAACAATACGCCGTTCCATTGCAGCAGAGAAATGTGCTCATGCAATACCAGGCGTGCGGTGATCACTGCCACGGGCAGTTCTACCGTCATCAGCAGCGCGCTGAGGATCACGCCGGTTTTGGGTATACCTGTAGAAAAGAGCAGTGGCGGAATAATGGTGCCGAAAAGGCCCAGGAAGATGGTCCATTTGGCTAGTCCGCCCAGGATCTGTGGCATGAACAGGAAACCCGGCGTGGCTACCAGGAAGATGGCGGCCGTGGAGCCGGTCATGATCAGGGCACTTTTCTTTAATGCCGGAAGGTCGTTTCCGATGCGGCCGCTGGCCACTACATATACGCCATATACGGTGGCAGACGCCATTGCCAGCAGCACGCCTTTTAAAGGCAACGCGATATTGTGGCTGGCAGAGAGGCCACTGGCCATGATGGTGCCAGCCATGATCAGGCAGGCGGCTATCCCTTGCAGCAAAGAAGGGCGTTTGCCGTAGATCAGCCATTCCAGCAGCAGCCCTATCCAGGTGAACTGCATCAGGAAGATGATGGCCACGGAAGCAGGGATCCACTGAACGGACAAGTAGTACAAATGGGTGCAAAGACCGATGGAAGTGCCTGCCAGCATCACTTTCCAGGAGGCCGTCTGTGGCTGTTGAACAGCGGCGGCTTTTGTTTGCTGCTGCAGCAGGTAAAGCGACCACAAAACCATCATACCGAAACAGGCCTGTGAGCCTGAGATATCACCGGTGGAATAACCTTCCCGGTAGGCCACCTTAACAAAAGTAGAGAGAATGCCGAAGCAGCAGGCCCCGGTAAAGACCATGATAATATATCTTGTCATTGGACAATCAAACTGGGTAAATAGTAATGGTGAAAATCAAAATGGGAGGCAGGGGTAAAACAATACCATATAGCAACGCACGCGGGCGCTGCTGATCACTCATGAAGGCGAAATGCCGTGATCAACTACCTGCCTTGGGTGTAAGGCGGGGGAGGGGGAGTGGACAAACCGCCGTTTGCACGGATGGCGACAGGGCGGTAATATGTTCCGGGTAAGGTCATAATGGATCGTTCTAGGCTGTAAATATAATTATTTTAATTTTACACAGGTATTTTAGTCCCCCCTACATGGAGAAGATCGATATAAAGCAATTGGCCAAAGACCTTAACTTGTCAACTTCCACGGTGTCACGGGCCTTCCGTGGCAACAGTGATATTAATGCCCAGACAAAAGAGCGCATACTGGCCAGGGCCAGGGAGCTGAACTATCAGCCCAACCTGTATGCCAGCAGTCTGCGGGAAAAGAAGAGCGATACGATTGCCATCATCGTACCGGAGCTTGCCAACAATTTCTTTGCGCAGGCCATCAGAGGCATTGAGCAGGTGGCCCGTGAAAAGGGGTACCATACGCTTATTTACGTAACAGATGATGAGTACCAGAAGGAGGTATCTTTCATCGAAAACCTGTCGAACGGGCGGGTGGATGGTATTATCATGTCTGCTTCCGGCGAGGCAAAGGATCATGCTTACCTGAATAAGCTAAAGCCGAAACATATGCCGCTGGTGTTCTTTGACCGTGTGTATGATGATATTAATGTGGCGAAGGTGACCACGAATGATTATGATGCCAGTTTTAATGCTACGCGTCATTTGATAGAAGCGGGTTGCAGCAAGGTAGCTTTTCTGGTGATCAACAAAAGCCTGTCTATCGGTAAGATGCGGACACAGGGATATATAGATGCGCTGGAGGCAGAAGGAATCCCTTACGATAAAGACCTGATCATCGATTGCAGTAACGATCACAAGAAGAATTACAATATTCTCTCCAAGGTGATGAAGACGCTGAAGCCTGACGGCCTTTTCGCTTCTGTGGAGCGTTTGGCGATCGCCAGTTATTATGTGTGTCATGATCTGGGGATTGCTATTCCGCGCAAAGTGAAGATCATTAGTTTTTCCAGTTTGGAGATCGCGCCGCTGCTGAATCCTTCTTTATCCACTATTACACAGCCGGCCAGAGAGATGGGGGTGCATGCAGCGCAGCTCTTGTTCAAGACATTGGAGAGTGATCACCAGGTGCGGGATCATGTGGTGCTGAAGTCGAAGATCATCCCGCGAAAATCAACGAATGGGTAATAAGCAGGCCCCACGCATTGTCGCAAAAGCGGGTCTTCATCCCCGTCATTGCGAGAAGCAGCAGGGCTAAGTGGGAGGCGGGACGAAGCAATCTCTTCACATAATCTCCGCGAAGATCATATAGCAGATGGCGTCAGGAGGTTGCTTCGTCGCCCTGCGCACAAAGGCGCTACCGCTCCTCGCAATGACGGGGAAGGAGACCCTCCAACTAAATTTTTTTTGTTGCTTTCAAATTTTCCTTACTTTAGCTGCACGTTATGTAATATTTTTTTACCACGTATCGGGAACGTTCCCGGCATCGTTCCCGAGCCGAACTAAAACTGAACAAAAATTTCACAGAGATGCAAAAACTTCGCCTTATCAGGTATCTATTACTGTTGTGCTTTACGGCCTTATCCCTTGCCACGTTTGCACAGACAGGAAGCATCAGCGGAAAGGTGACCGACGAAACCGGACAACCGCTACCTGGCGCCACCGTTTTCATTAAAGGCACCAACCAAAATGCAATAGCCGGAGCAGACGGCAGCTTTAAACTGCAACAGGTAAGCGGCGCCGCTACCATCGTGATCAGGATGATCGGTTATCAACAGGTAGAAAGAGCGCTGACCGTTAACGGCGCCCTGCAGCAGGATTTTCAGCTGACAGCAGATGCTAAGGGCCTGAATGAAGTAGTGGTAGTAGGTTACGGTACGCAGAAGAAAAGCGACCTGACCGGTTCTATCACTGCTATTTCTTCCAAAGACTTTAACAAAGGGGTGGTAGCTACACCTGAACAATTGATCATCGGCAAGGTAGCCGGTGTACAGATCACCAACAATAGCGGCGCGCCGGGAGCAGGCAGCAGGATCCGCATACGCGGCGGTTCATCGTTGAACGCCAGCAATGATCCGCTGATCGTGATAGACGGAGTACCGCTGGATAATGCAGAACTTAAAGGCTCTGCTAACCCACTGAGCTTTATCAATCCTAATGATATTGAATCCTTCAACATATTGAAAGATGCATCTGCCACCGCTATTTACGGGTCACGTGCATCGAATGGGGTGATCATCATCACCACCAAGAAAGGAAAGGCAGGAGACCAGCTGCGCTTTAATTTCAGCACAGTGAATTCCATTTCGCAGAAAACAAAAACAGTGCCTGTACTGACAGCAGACGAGTTCAGGAAAATAGTGAATGAAAGGGGCACTGATGATCAGAAAAAATTGCTGGGCTCTGCCAATACCAACTGGCAGGATGAACTTTACCGTACTGCTTTCAGCACCGATAATAACCTCAGCGTAGGCGGCGCATTGAAGCAATTGCCCTTCCGCCTGTCTGTAGGCTTTACCAACCAGGACGGTATCCTGAAAACCTCCAGCATGCGCCGTACTGCTGCAGGCTTAAGCCTCAGTCCACGTTTGCTGGACGACCATCTGAAGATAGATGTGAACGTAAGAGGCGCTATTACCAACAGCCGTTTTGCAGACCAGGATGCGATCAATGCTGCTATGAACTTTGATCCTACACAACCTGTGCGTAACGGCAGCAAATTTGGAGGCTACTTTGAGTGGGTGGATCCTACTTCAGGAAACCCTTATACGCTGGCTACGCGTAACCCGGTGTCCATGCTGGAATTGAAGAATGATAAAGGTGAAGTAAAAAGAAGCTTAGGCAATATTCAGTTTGATTATAAATTTCATTTTCTGCCCGAGCTGAGGGCCAATCTAAACCTGGGATACGATGTATCCAAAAGCGAAGGCCGTACACTGGTGCCTTCCGATGCTGGTAATACTTATAACCGCGGTGGTATCGATAAGTCTTATTCACAAACCAAGAACAACAAGCTGCTGGACTTTTATCTCAATTACACAAAAGACCTGAAAGGCATTAGCAGCCGTATCGATGTTACCGGCGGTTATTCTTACCAGGATTTCATCCGTACAGAGCCGGCATATCCTGACCTGAATGCAAAAGGCGATACGATCAATGCCGCCCAACCTGTTCCATTCAAAACACAGAACACGCTGGTATCCTTCTTCGGCAGGTTGAATTATACACTGCTGGACAAATACCTGTTGACTGTGAATGTACGCCGGGATGGTTCTTCCCGTTTCCGTGAGCACTGGGGCACATTCCCTTCTGTGGCGCTGGCATGGCGTATTAACCGGGAGAATTTCCTGAAGAACTCGACCCTGTTATCTGAACTGAAATTGCGTGCAGGTTATGGTGTTACGGGTCAACAGGACTTTGGAGGACTGTTGTCGGATTATCCCTACCTGCCGCGTTATACCAATGGCGATGCCAATGCGCAGTACCAGTTTGGCAGCACTTACTACATGACTTTGCGTCCGGAAGGATATGACGCCAATATCAAATGGGAAGAAACAGAAACCTATAACATCGGCCTGGATTTCGGTTTCCTGGATAACCGGATCTCCGGTAGCATAGACTACTACAAGAAGAAAACAAAAGACCTGCTGAGCGTGATACCCGTAGCAGCTGGATCTAATCTCACCAACCAGCTGCTCACCAATGTTGGTAATATCGACATCAAGGGGGTGGAATTTACGCTGAATGCTACACCTGTGCGCACCAAGGACTTTAACTGGGATGCAGGATTCAACTTTACCTATAACACCGTTGAGATCACTAATCTTACACGGGTAAAAGACCCGAATGCGATCGGTATTGAAGTAGGCACCATTTCCGGCGGAACCGGTAATACCATAGAGGTACACACCGTTGGATATGCTCCTTACACCTTCTTCGTGTATAAGCAGCTGTACAAAGATGGCAAGCCGCTGGACGGTCAGTATGAAGACCTGAATAAAGACGGAAAGATCGATAAGGAAGACCGCTACCGGTATAAATCACCTAACCCGAAATACCTGCTGGGCTTTAATTCACAGTTCTCTTATAAACACTGGAATGCCGGTTTCTCCATGCGTGGCAGCTTTGGTAATTATGTGTATAATAACCCGAGCTCTGATCTGGGCTCTTACCGTAACATCACGTTCCCGAACTACCTGGCAAACATGCACAGCAGTGTGCTGACAACCAATTTCACCAACCAGCAGTTCTTCTCTGACTATTTTGTAGAGAATGCATCTTTTGTGCGCATGGATAACATCAGCCTGGGATACAATTTTGGCCGCGTGCTGAAGGATAAAGTGAACCTGCGCGTATCTGCAACCGTACAGAATGTATTTGTGATCACCGGCTACAACGGCCTTGATCCTGAGCTGGGAAATGACAAGGTGGGAGTTAACAATATCGGCGAAGGTATAGACAACAAGTTCTATCCCCGTCCGCGCATCTATTCCCTGGGCCTGAATCTCGATTTTTAATTTGACCAAAACCGGAAAAAATGATCAAGCAATATATCAATAAATGGATGCTGGCGGCTTGTATGGGATTGACCGTGATGATATCCTCCTGTACCAAAGACCTGGACCGTGTGCCATTCTACGACCAGACGTCCGCCAGTGTATACAACGATTTTAAAAACTATAAGCCTATACTGGCAAAAATATATGCTGCCTATGCAATCAGCGGTCAACAGGGGCCGGCTGGTAAGCCCGACCTCACAGGTATAGACGAAGGTTTTTCCAACTATATCCGTCAGTACTGGCAGGCACAGGAGCTCTCTACTGATGAAGCAGTGATCGCCTGGAACGATGGTAACCTGAAGGATTATCATTTCATGACCTGGACCTCCGGCAATGAGTTCATCAAGGCAATATATGATCGTATCTTCTACGTGATTGCCGTTTCTAACGAGTTTATCCGGGAAACAACAGATGATAAACTGGGCTCGCATGGCATCAGCGGCTCCAACCTGGAAGATGCAAAGCACTTCCGTGCAGAAGCACGTTTCCTGAGAGCGCTGGCCTATTATCATGCACTGGACCTTTTTGGTAATGTGCCCTTTGCCACAGAGAATGATCCTGTGAGTGCCTCCTTCCTGCCCAAACAGATCAGCCGTGCAGACCTGTTTACGTATATAGAGTCTGAACTGAAAGCAATAGAAAGCGAACTGGTAGAAGCCCGTCAGAATGAATACGGCCGTGCAGATAAAGCCGCTGCATGGACCGTGCTGGCTAAGCTGTACCTGAATGCAAAAGTGTATATCAACCAGGATAAAAATACCGATGCGATCACTTATTGTAACAAAATCATCGGGGCCGGTTATGGATTATCTGATGAATACCGCAAATTATTCCTGGCAGACAACAACACCTCCCCGGAAATGATCTTTACCATTACCTACGATGGTTTGCGTACCAAGACCTACGGCGGTATGACCTACCTGGTACATGCGCCCGTGGGCGGCAGCATGAGCGCTGCCAGCTTCGGCATCAATGGGGGATGGGCCGGATTGCGTACTACCAAATCTTTTGTAAACCAGTTTACAGACATTACTGGCAATACGGATAAACGCGCCATGTTCTACACCAGCGGTCAGAACCTGGAGATCAGTGATGTGTTCAATTTCACCAATGGTTATGCCATTGCCAAGTTCAGGAACGTAACCGCTGCCGGTGTACAGGGATCTGACAAGACCGGCGATTTTCCTGATACCGATTATCCGATGTTCCGCCTGGCAGATGTATACCTGATGTATGCAGAAGCCGTATTACGCGGAGGCACAGGCGGCAGCACCGCAACCGCCCTGCAATATGTGAATCAGCTGCGTCAGCGCGCCTATGGTAATACCAATGGTAATATCACCGGTACACAGCTTACGCTGGATTTCCTGCTGGCAGAAAGAGGGCGCGAGTTGTTCTGGGAAGGACACCGCAGAACAGACCTGATCCGCTTCGGTAAATTTACCGGCAGCACTTATATCTGGCCCTGGAAAGGAGGCGTGAAGGATGGAAAGGCGGTGGAAGATTTCCGCACGCTGTACCCCATACCTTCTGCAGACAGAACGGCCAACCCGAACCTGGAACAGAACGAGGGATATTAAACATAGATGCAGGTGCGGAGGAAGAGATTCCGCACCTGCATATTGCTTATAAACAGATCACCGGATGAATTTGAGACACTATCTACTGGCATTAGCTTTAACCTGTATTACGGGCACGCTGGCCGCCCAGGTACCTGCACTGGAACGTATTGAACCGGCAAATTGGTGGACGGGTATGAAGAACCCCTTCCTGCAGCTAATCGTACACGGTAATAATATTGCGCAACGCGATGTAGCGCTGCAATACCCAGGTGTTACGCTCAAAGCCGTACATAAGGTAGAGAACCCTAATTATTTGTTCCTGGATTTGGAGATCAGCGTGGGGACTGCGCCAGGCACATTTCCCATCCGCTTTACCAGGAAAGGAGAGAAGGAGCTGCGATACACTTATGAGCTGAAAGCGCGGGATCATGGAGCAAGAGCACAGGGAGTGACGAATGCAGACCTGATCTACCTGATCATGCCCGACCGTTTTGCGAATGGCGATAAGAACAATGATATTGTAAAGGGTATGCAGCAAACCACGTTGAACCGTGATTCCATGTATTACCGTCATGGCGGCGATATACAAGGCATCATCGATCACCTGGATTATCTAAAGGATCTGGGTATTACTGCCCTCTGGCTGAACCCCGTACTGGAGAACGACCAGCCTTCCGCTTCCTATCATGGATACGCCGCTACAGAGAATTATAAGATAGACCGCCGCTACGGCACGAATGAACTGTATAAACAACTGGTGGATGAGCTGCACAAGCGCGGCATGAAAATGATCAAAGACCTGGTACATAATCATATCGGCAGCCAGCACTGGACCATGCGTGATCTGCCTTCCAAAGACTGGGTGCATCAATGGCCCGTGTTCACCAAGTCCAATTTTAAAGAGCAAACCGTGTTTGACCCCTATGCCGCTGCGGCAGATAAGCAATTAATGACAGACGGTTGGTTTGATACGCACATGCCAGACATGAACCAGGCCAATCCCTATGTACGCAACTATTTTACACAGAGCCATATCTGGTGGGTAGAGTATGCAGGCGTGGACGGTTTCCGCCTGGATACCTATGGTTATAACGATGCCGGGTATATGAAGGAATGGGGAGAGGCGGTGAAGGCCGAATATCCGCAGATGAGTTTCTTTGGCGAGACATTCGTGCATGGCACAGTGAACCAGGCCGTGTTTACGCAAGGCAATACGATGAATCATGGGTTTGATACACAGTTGCCCGGTGTAACAGATTTCCAGTACCTGTGGGCGATCACTGACCTGGTGAATGGTAAAGCTCCTGGACAGGATGGCGTAACAAACCTGTACAATACCCTGGCCAAGGACTTTGTGTACCAGGAGCCGGCCCGTAATGTTGTATTCCTCGACAATCATGACCTCAGCCGCTTTTTCTCTGTAACAGGAGAGAACATCGCCAAATATAAAATGGCATTAGCCGGGTTGCTGACCACCCGCGGCATTCCCCAGCTGTATTACGGAGCGGAGATACTGATGAAGAATTTCTGCAATCCTGACGGACTGGTAAGAGCAGATTTCAAAGGTGGCTGGCCTGGCGACAAAGAAGATAAATTCACCGCTGCCGGTCGTACTGCACAGGAGAATGAAGTATTCGATTACCTGCGTACACTGGCTAATTACCGCAAGCAGAATACCGTACTGCAAAACGGCCGTGTGATGCAGTATGTACCGGAGAACGGTGTGTACGTATACTTCCGCTATAACGAAGCAAAAACAGTGATGGTGATCATGAATGGCAGTGATAAAGCACAAGACCTGTCCACCAAACGATTTACGGAAAGAATCGGCTCTTTCAGCAAAGGGCTGGATGTGATCAGCGGTAAAGAACAATCTATTACAGATACCATAGCCGTACCTGCGTTCACCACGCTGGTGCTGGAATTAAAATAAGTGAATGATCGAAGCATGCATTTTTGACCTGGACGGCGTGATCGTGGATACGGCCGTATATCATTACCAGGCCTGGAAACGACTGGCGAATGAGCTGGGGTTTGATTTCACCGAAGCACAGAACGAACGCTTAAAAGGGATCAGCAGGATACGTTCCCTGGAGCTGATCCTGGAGTGGGGTGGCATTCATAAAACAGCCGCAGAACAGCAGGCGCTGGCGACCCGCAAGAACGAGTGGTATGTGGAGATGATCAATCAAATGACGCCGCAGGAAATATTGCCGGGAGCAAAAGAATTTCTTGAACAGGTAAGAAGCGCCGGACTTAAAACAGCCCTGGGCTCTGCCAGTAAAAATTCATCTGCCATCCTGGAGCGTACGGGCTTATTGCCACTATTTGATGCAATAGTGGACGGCAATACTGTTACCGCTTCCAAGCCCGATCCGGAAGTGTTCCTGAAAGGCGCTGCTGCGCTGGGCATTGCGCCTGTCCATTGCGTGGTGTTCGAAGATGCTATTGCTGGTATTGAAGCTGCTAAAGCCGCCGGGATGAAGTCGGTAGGTATCGGAGACAGGGAAACGCTCACCGGGGCAGATACTGTAGTACCCGGCTTAAAATTTATGTCTATTGAAAAACTAAATAAGCTGGCAGCTCAAAGCTGACAGCTGCATGAATGCATATGAAGCAGTACATCAAAGTTGATGAGTGGAACATCATCGAAGAAGGATTTGACCCCCATCTTAATAAGATATCTGAAAGCCTTTTCAGTATTGGTAACGGGAGAATGGGCCAGCGGGCCAATTTTGAAGAAGCTTATTCCGGGGAGAGCCTGCAGGGAAATTATGTGGCGGGCATTTACTACCCCGATAAAACGAGAGTGGGCTGGTGGAAGAATGGCTACCCTGAATATTTTGCCAAAGTGCTGAATGCTGCCAACTGGATCGGCATCGACATACGTATCAATGATGAAGTGCTGGATCTGCACGCCTGTACGGTGGATGATTTCAGACGGGTGTTGAATATGAAGGCGGGTTACCTGGAGCGATCCTTTACTGCTACACTGGCCAGCGGCAGACAGGTGAAAGTATTGTCGCGCCGCCTTTGCAGTATTGTGGATAGTGAAGCAGGCGCTATCCGTTACAGCATTACGCCGCTGAACTTTGACGGGCAGCTGACCATCACGCCTTTTATAGACGGAGATGTAAAGAACCAGGACGCTAACTACGATGAAAAGTTCTGGGAAGAGATCCAACGGGAAGTAAGCGAGGGCAGCGCCTATCTTACTTTGCGCACTAAGAAAACGGGCTTTGATGTATGCACCGGTATGAAATTCCAGGTGTACAAAGGTGGGCTGGCGGCAGAAGAACGGGTGATGACGGTGGAGGCAGAGAAGTATGTGGCCGGCCGTATTACGATGCAGGTGAGATCAGGGCAGGAAGTACTGATCATGAAATATGCAGCTAATCTTTCTTCTGAGAACCATGCCCGCGCAGACTTGCAAAGTGCCTGCTGCAATGTATTGGAGAAAGTGATGAAAAAAGGTTTTGACCGCATGCTGGAAGAACAGGCAGCTGCCTGGGCTGCCAAATGGGAAGAAAGCGACATCGTCATCACCGGAGATGCAGCAGCGCAGCAAGGCATCCGCTTTAATATTTTCCAGCTGAACCAAACCTACACCGGTGAGGACGCACGACTGAATATAGGTCCTAAAGGCTTTACCGGCGAAAAATATGGCGGTGCAGCTTACTGGGACACGGAAGCATATTGTATTCCTTTTTACCTGGCCACTGCAGATCCGCAGGTGGCGCGCAATTTGTTGCTGTACCGTTACAAGCACCTGCAGAAAGCCATTGAGAATGCAGCAAAGCTGGGCTTTAGCGGGGGCGCTGCACTCTATCCCATGGTGACCATGAACGGGGAAGAATGCCATAATGAATGGGAGATCACTTTTGAAGAGATCCACCGTAATGCAGCCATTGCTTTTGCCATCTTTAACTATACGCGTTATACCGGTGATACCAGCTACCTGGCGGAGTACGGACTGGAAGTGCTGATCGCTATTGCACGCTTCTGGGCGCAAAGGGTTAACTGGAGCGGCGCCCTCAACCAGTACGTGATGCTGGGAGTAACAGGTCCCAATGAGTATGAGAATAACGTGAACAATAACTGGTACACCAATACCATGGCCAGCTGGTGCCTGGAATATGCATTGGAGGTAATAGACCAGGTAAAGCAAGAGGCTCCTGAACAATATAGATCACTTGCCGCCCGCATACAATTCCGTGAACAGGAAGAGCGCAGCAAATGGCAGCATATCATCAGGCACCTGTATTTCCCGGTGGATAAAACATCCGGGGTGTTCCTGCAGCAGGACGGCTACCTGGATAAAGAACAGATCCTGGCAAAGGATCTTGATCCTGCACAGCGGCCGCTCAACCAGCACTGGAGCTGGGACCGCATACTGCGTTCCTGCTTTATCAAGCAGGCGGATGTATTGCAGGGTTGCTACTTCCTGGAAGAGCGTTTTGATGAAGATACCCTGCGCAGGAATTTTGATTTCTACGAACCGCGTACGGTACATGAAAGTTCCTTGTCGCCCTGCGTACATGCCATACTTGCCGCCAGGCTGGGCGACGGGCAACGTGCTTATGAATTCTACCTGCGCACTTCGCGTCTTGACCTGGACGATTATAATAACGATACGGAAGATGGTCTGCACATTACTTCCATGGCCGGTACCTGGATGAGCGTGGTAGAAGGCTTTGCCGGTATGCGGGTAAGGAATGGACACTTAAAATTTGCGCCCTTCCTGCCGGCAGAATGGCAGTCTTTCGCCTTCAAGATACGTTTCAGGGGAGCATTGCTGAAAGTGGAAATCAATAAAAAAGGCGTACAGATATACAACTATTCAGACAAGGCAATAGAGATCTACCTGTATGATCATGCGCATGCGGTAAAAGCACAGGCGCAGCTGTTTGTAGGCAGTGAAGGAATAAAGGTTTAAATTGAACATGTATTATCGCCACCACACATGAATACGATCATGGACAAGCCAGGGATGAGTTTCCGGCAAATATTGAACATGAGCTTCGGCTTCCTGGGCATCCAGTTCGGTTTCGCCCTGCAGAACGGAAATGCTTCGCGTATCCTGCAAACCTTTGGCGCCGATGTGGAGCATTTGTCCCTTTTCTGGCTCGCCGCTCCGCTTACAGGAATGATCGTGCAACCAATCATCGGGCATTACAGCGATCGTACCTGGAACAGGCTGGGAAGGCGTAAGCCTTATTTCCTGGTAGGCGCATTGGCTACTGCGCTCGCGCTGGTATTGCTGCCGAATGCAGGCCTGATCACCGCTCTGCTACCGCCTGTATTGATAGGAGCAGGCATGCTGATGATCATGGATGCTTCCATTAATGTGGCCATGGAACCTTTCCGTGCCCTGGTGGCGGATAATTTACCGGATGCGCAACGCAGTACCGGCTTCTCTGTACAGACCTTCCTCATAGGGATAGGAGCGGTGGTGGGCTCCTGGTTGCCTTATCTGCTGGCGGCTTACGGTAATGTACCTAAAACAGCTCCTCCCGGACAGGTGCCAGCTAACGTAAGCTATTCATTCTATATAGGCGCAGCAGTACTGGCTGGCTCTATTTTATGGACGATCATCAGCACCAGAGAATATTCTCCGCAGGAACGTGCGGCTTTCCATCCCGCCGAAGCGGAAACAGCGGAGCCGCACAAAGGGATCAGCGCGATTTTCAAAGACTTCTCGCGCATGCCGTCTGCCATGCGTCAATTAGGTCTGGTACAGTTCTTTTCCTGGTTTGCATTGTTCTCTATGTGGGTGTTCACCACACCTGCTATTGCGCATCATGTTTATCATGTGCTGCCTGGTGATACTTCTTCTGAAAAGTTTGCAGATGCAGGTAACCAGGTGGGCGTGCTCTTTGGTATTTATAACGGGGTATCTGCTGTATATGCTTTGTTCCTGCCTGCCCTTGCAAGGGCTACCAGCCGTAAAACAGCCCATGCCTTATCATTAACTGCAGGCGGTCTTAGTTTGCTGTGGATCTATTTTATCGAGTCTCCTTCCATGCTGATCTATCCTATGATAGGTATCGGGCTTGCCTGGGCCAGTATTCTATCTATGCCTTATGCTATGCTCTCCAGCGTATTGCCCGTGAGGAAGATGGGTGTTTATATGGGGATCTTCAATTTCTTTATCACTTTTCCGCAGATCGTGAATGGTTTGTTTGGCGGGCTGATCGTGAAGTATTGTTTTGGCGGCCAGGCGGTGCATGCCTTGTCAATGGCAGGTGTTTTTATGTTGCTGGCGGCAGTAGCAGTGATGTTTGTAAAGGAAGGGGATAAAAAAACAAGGCTGACTAAAACTTTGCATTTTAGTCAGCCCGGTCAGGTTTAATGTTTCCCTCCAATCACATAAAGAACTCTTCGGAAACTACTTTCCCGTCCTTTACCTGATACACACAAAGCTCGCTCATGTTCATGCGGCCCTGGCCCTTCATGGTCATATCCATGCTCATCACAAATGCAAAGGTGTTTCCTGCAACCAGTGGTTCAGATACGCTGCCTCCATGCATTTCTTCCACCATCGATTCAAATTTGTGACCTTTTTCAATGATGGCATCCAGGCCTTTTGTTTCTTTGGCAAACTCCGGTGTTTCATAAGGCTCTATACTGATGGCATCATCAGCATACAGCTCTTTCTGTGCGGCTTCAAATTGCCCCAGGCGGCAAAGTTCTGCCAGGCGGTTGGCAATTTGCTGCGTGGTCATTGTCATTTGTTCTGTGGTCATGATGGTAAATTTTTGGAGTGAATACAATAAAGAAGTCTATAAAGGTACTGCCATTTATTTGAACCATGCAAAATGTATATGTTAAAGGATTGTGATTAAGACATGATAATTTTTCATATCTTCAAAATATGTTCAACATTGTTTGCTTCGGAGAAATGTTATGGGATGTTCTGCCCGATAAAGAGTTGCCCGGCGGCGCCCCTATGAATGCAGCGTACCATCTGCAAAAGCAATCCCAGCAGGTAGCAGTCATATCAAAAGTAGGAAAGGATGATTATGGAGAACGGCTGTTGAACCTGCTACGCAGAAACGGTCTGAACACTACATGTGTACAGCAGGATCCGGTACATGGCACCGGTAAGGTATTGGCGCAGCCGATCAGTGATCATGATGTGCAGTACAACATCCTGTTCCCGGCAGCCTGGGATTTCATCACGTGGGATCCTGCCTGGGAGAACCCCTTAAGGCAGGCGGAATATTTTGTGTTTGGCAGCCTGGCGGCGCGGCATGAAGTGTCACGTGATGCTTTGTACAAAATACTGCAAAACAACAATGTAAAGAAGGTGCTGGACATTAACCTGCGGCCTCCGCATTATACACAGGAGGGTGTGAGCTATTTGCTGAAGCAATGTCAGATCCTCAAGCTGAACCAGGCGGAGCTGGAATTGATCAGCAGCTGGCTCGGTGATTATCCTGCAAGGGAAGACAAGGTAAAGGCGATCTCGAAAAAGTATCATATCAAGACCGTTGTTGTAACAATGGGAGGAGAGGGCGCCATGTTATATATGTATGAACGTTTTTACTATCACCCCGGTTTCCGCGTACAGGTAGCTGATACCATCGGCAGCGGTGACGCATTCCTGGCTGGTTTCCTCAGTAGCCTGATCCATGGGCGCACGGCAGAGCAATGCCTGGCTTATGCCAATGCAACCGGTGCATTGATCGCTACGCGTTCAGGCGCTTGCCCGGATTATGATGTATGGGAGATCGGCACGCTCCTGGATTAAGGCACTTCGTCCCTTTTCAGCAAAGGCAGTAATATAAAGCGGGTGGCAATGATCCCTACCAGAAAGCCTACTGCCAGAATTACCAGCAGGGAATTCAGCGGGATGCTGTGGCACTGCGCGGGATTATCGCTGATACCCAGCCATGGAAGGTGCTTGCTCAGGAAGATGGCCATGGCACTGGTGACGACCATCAGGTGCACCTGGATCATCAGCACGATCAGTGTTTTCTTCTTCAGTTTCCATTCATCGCCTTTGCCACGGATACCTGCAACATAAAAGACGGCTGTTGCCAGTGTAAGGCATGCAAAAATGATAGCGGCCCAGGAGAAGTATTTATCTCCGGCATAATCTGTTGTTTTAACGCTGCAGGGATCCTTGAACATCTTGTGGTAGGCGTTCAGTTCTCTTTTTACTTTTTGCCAGAAGGTGAGGTGAATGCGGGCAGGAGGGATCAGGCGAATGGTGTCCAGGAACACCGTGTCTGTTACTACAAATTTATCTACCAGCTCATCCCATAGATCGCCATAGCCGTCATCTGCTCCCAGTGTCCAGATGGCCACGCCTCCCAGGTCGTTGTTCAGTACATAATCATATTTCGGTCCCAGGGTGCTGGCATCGTCAAACCATATTTCTTCTGTTACCTGGCCGCCATCATTCTTTACTTCAATGAACGCAGATTCTGACGTTTCATCGTAAAGCGCTACCGTGTCTACCGGGTAACGTGCTTTTATTTCACGGTAGGATATATAATTACTAAATCCGTCTGGCTGTCCGTACTGTCCTTTTTTCCATACCGCTCCATAGTAGGGCAGCATCAACACAAATTTGGCCGGGGGGATATCCCGTTGCAGGTAGCGTGAAACGGTAGCATCTATGGATTGTGCGGGACTTCCCTTTAGCGGGGCGAGTGCACCGGCGGTATGACCGGAGGCCCGGCTGAAATCTATCATAAAAAAGGTGACGAAGGCGTTCATGGCTTTCAGGTCGTAGGCCAGGTCCCTGTCAAAGGAAGGGATCACTACGTTCACAGCGTAATTTGCGTTATAGTTACGCAGGTGACTGCTCAGGGTAGAAATAAAATGGCTGAATGCCTGTCTTTGTTTGCCGGGCAGCTGTTGAAAATAGATGGTAACCGCGGTAGCGTTCTGTTGCCCTAACACCCGTGCCAGTGTGTCTGCAAAGATCAGCTGTACTTCGGGGTGTTGCAATAGTGCGTTGATGTTAGCGGTATTTTTGTCGGATATGATCAGTTGAATATTGCAGCCGGCCGTTTTTGCCGCCTGCACTGCTTTCAGGTCGCCTTCTTTGAACGCAGGTTTAACCAGGCCTGTTTTGCCGTCCATGGTATAGCCCAGGAAACCGAATGTAGTAAGCGCGATGAAATTATAGTTAAGAAACTTGTCGCCCATCCAATAGGGGTGGATGCCTGTTACATTCACTTTCTGTGTAAGGTCTACGGTATATCGCACACCTGTGCTGTCGCTGATGGCGAGGGTATCTACCTGGTCGCCGGGGCGGCCGTATACCGCTCTTACCTGTTTCAGTTTTTCCTGTTTGGCTTTTTCTGATTGAGCGAGATCGGTTTTCTGCTGTAGTATGGGCAGCATTTTATTGACCAGTGCATTCAGATCATTTTCCGAACCGGCTGCTTTGCTGGAATCTATTGCAGCTTTGGGCGTATCTTTTTGAGGAGGCGGAGGTGTTACACGGCAGCAACCGAAGGTGTTGAGCAATGCCACCAGTGAATCGAAATGCTGGTTCTCAGTTTTCGACAATTCTTCATTCAGCAGTTGTATATCTTTGGCGGTTACTACCAGGGAATCTGAAAGTATCTCATTGATGATGGCGATGATACGTTCCTGTTCACGTGCTCTTGCATTTTTTCTGAACTTGAAAGCATTGAGTATTTTATTGATCAATTTAGTTTTTGCTTCAGCATCTTCCGGCGGTTTAGGTGCAGTTACCTTTTCCGGCATTTTTAGTTTTTGACCATAGACCGTAGTGATACAAGTACTCAGTGAAAGGAATAGGAAGAGACAACAGGCTATTTTTAGGGAGGGACGCATATTCGTGCTTAATGTATATAGAAGATAGAAAATTAAAATTTAAATAAAAATTTTTAATTTAATTTTTAACCGATTATATTGTGGCGATAATTAGTAGGACTGCAGCCATTACTCAATTTAACCAAAGAATTTCAAAGTAACTAACAGACAGTAACAATCACAATCACATTCACCTTTACCTAGCGTCTGTCTTAAGACAGCAAATTAAAACTTAATGATCTATGAAACCTTGATCTGCATTACAGACGAGATTAATAGCAATTTTAAAAGAAAGCTCCAAACTAACGAAGAGAAAGCGATCTTATCAGGTATTGTCAACCAGGATGGAACGGTTGCCATACAGGGTGAGAATAAGATCATAGTAACATTGTTGAATGTAGAGAAGGATACAATTGGTAAGAACTCAGCCGGGCTCCCTATCGGTGTTACATCTCCAAACACTGCGCCGGCGGTTAATATCAATCTCTATGTCTTATTCTCTGCCTATTTCAGCAGCACAAACTATCATGAAGCCCTTAGATTTCTTTCTTTTGTAGTTGCCTACTTTCAGTCTAAGAATGTTTTTACCACTGCTAATTCACCTTCGATGGATCCCAGGATAGGAAAACTCATTTTTGAACTGGAGAGCCTCGGAGCAGATAAGCTCAATAACATATGGACCACGCTGGGAGCTAAATACATGCCATCCGTCGTGTATAAGGTGCGTATGCTTACGTTTGATGATTCCATTATCAGGGAATACAGGCCGGTTATAAACGATGCATCAGGAAATGTAGGGCCTGCGTGACCACAACACGTTTTCAACTGAATATAAGGTGAAATATGAAATACTGACCGCAGTATTCTACCGTCATACTTTTTCTCCGGGCCCTGGTTACGAGGGAATAAGCGTTAGTGTCCCTGCGCATACGGCAAAACGTATGTCTCAACACAGTTTATTAATTAAACCTGTGCGCGATGGATTTTTACTGTTACACAATACCAACGCAAGAGACGTTTTGCTAAAGGAGAAGATACGCCTGGTATTTGATCTGGCATTGAAAGATGCCCTGTTCTATAATTATACGCAGTTGAGTGCCGGCAATATTGCCGGTAGCTTTTTTCGTTTTAATAATGAACAGGAGCGTGCATCGGCAGATAGCCTGCACAAGGAAGCATTTGTAAATGAAGAAGACTTCCGGCCCTTGTCTGACTTGTCTGAAAAATATTTCGTCAAGCCTTTCGGGCAGATAACACTGTTGCTGGACGAACAGCTGTTATCTTCTTACTACATCCGCTTTCCCGCCAGGGCTACCCGCTGGTGTTATTTTCTGATGGCTGAAGATCTGAAGGCGCTGTCCCATCCCGCTATACTGGGCACTAACGGAAACGGATATTTTGATGCGCCGGTGACGGTGATGCTGCCTGATAATACAAAGGCGCCGGTATTAATTTCAAAAGCACCTGTGCCGCTGGGAGGTACTTCCATGCATGCTTTTCAGCTGGTGAATTACACTGATGCAGCCGCCGGCCGCTACAAGGTGATCATACCATCACTGCCGTCGCCGGATGTAAGCAGGGTGTCCAATGCAGGCGCCGCCCTATATGAACAAGGAAATAATTACTCCGAAATATTTTTATACTAATCTCAAAACTCACAAGATATGGCTTCAACATTAATGACCCCTGGGGTATATATTGAAGAGAAGAACGCCTTCCCAAGTTCGATCACTGCCGTTGCGACGGCTGTCCCCGTATTTATAGGCTACACACAAAAAGCCGAACGGAACGGGAAATCGCTGGTGTATAAACCCACCAGGATCACTTCTTTTGCCGAATACCTGGAGAATTTCGGCAGCAGCTTCAGGCCTAAGTTCACACTGGCAGAGCCTGATCCCAAAGTGAAACAGGAAACCTTCCGTTTGAACGGCAAGTCCACTATTGTAAAGCTGAATGATAAGAACGTAGCATATATGTATAACAGCATCCGGCTGTTCTATACCAATGGCGGCAGCGTTTGTTATATTCTTTCCGTAGGCACTTATGAAGAAACTCCGGATGGTTTTGAGATCGCTGCTGATGATTTCATCGGTTCCGATTCAAAGCCCAATGTATTCTCTATTCTTGAGAAAGAACCGGAGCCTACACTGATCGTAATGCCGGATGCGATCGCACTCGGAGAAGATTGCTATACCAGCGTTTACACACAGGTGCTGAACCACTGTGCAGGTATGCAGAGCCGCTTCGGCATCTTCGACCTGGTGAAACAACAACCCGCAGATACTACTGATACCATAGTAGGCGCATTCCGTGATAAGATAGGTATTAACTTCCTGAACTATGGCGCGGCTTACTATCCCTGGCTGAAGACCGCTATCGTGCAGCCTGACGAGATCTCCTTCGAGAACCTGGATGCATCTGTTGACCTGGAAACACTGTTGCCCGAACCTGCTGCTGGACAGATCGTGAAGAAGTTCAAAGAGAACGCAACACCTGATGTGCATGCCAAGAAGAACTATCATCAGTCGCTGAAGGCAGCCAGTCCCACTTATGTGCATATACTGGACGAGATCCGTTCTCTGCTGAATGAAATGCCGCCCAGCGCTGCTATGGCAGGTATCTATACGCTGGTAGACAGTTCCCGCGGCGTATGGAAGGCCCCGGCCAACGTATCGCTGGCAGCTGTAAATGCGCCCACCGTGAACATCTCCAATGAGGAGCAGAAAACCCTGAACGTGGATATCATGGCAGGTAAATCTATCAATGTGATCCGGCCTTTCCCCGGTGTAGGCACATTGGTATGGGGCGCCAGGACCTTGGATGGTAACAGTCTTGACTGGCGCTACATTAACGTAAGGCGTACGCTGATCATGATCGAGCAATCCGTGAAGCTGGCCAGCCGCTCCTTCGTATTTGAGCCGAATGATAACTCTACCTGGATCTCATTGCGCACAATGATCAACAACTTCCTGGAGAATATGTGGAAACAGGGCGCCCTTGCAGGATCAGCCCCTGCACAGGCATTTGATGTACAGGTAGGTCTTGGCGCCACCATGACGCCGCAGGATATCCTGGACGGTCTGATGCTGGTGACGGTGAAAGTAGCGCTGACCCGCCCTGCGGAGTTCATCGTGATCACTTTCCAGCAGCAAATGCAGCAGGCATAATTGAATAGTAAATCAAATAAACCTCATTTCTAACCATAAAATTCTTACATCATGCCAGCAACAGACGGCTCAACCCAATCAGCGAATGTATGGCCATTGGTCCGGTTCTCTTTTAAAGTGACCTGGGACGGCAACGAGATCATATTCCAGGAAGTAACCGGCCTTACTTCTGAAACACAGGTGATAGAATACCGCGGTGGCAGCGCCAAGATCTACTCTACAGTGAAAATGCCCGGTATTCCCAAGTTCAGTAACGTAACCTTCAAGAAGGGCACTTTCCTGGGCGATACTACGATATGGAAGCTGTATACCGGTAACACCGGCATCAAGATGAATACCATCAAGCGCGCTACTATTGTGGTAAGCCTGCTGGACGAGACCCAGGCCATCGTAATGAGCTGGACACTCACCAACGCTTTCCCTGTAAAGGTGCAGGTAACCGATATGAAATCAGATGCCAATGAGGCTGCCATTGAAACAATGGAAGTTGCTCATGAAGGCCTGATGATCACAGAGCCTAAAGTAAGCTGATATGCCTGAACCTACTGCTTCTTATTTTCCGCCGTATTCGTTCTATTTCAGCGTAACAGTGGATGGGATCAACGGTGCGAATGAAGGAAGCTTCCAGGAAGTAAGCGGCCTTTCAGTCAAGATGACCCCTCTGGAAGTAAAGGAGGGAGGGGAGAACCGCTTTGTACGGCGGTTGCCCGTCCCTCCAAAGTATGAGAACCTGACGCTGAAACGGGGCATGCTCGTAGGGTCTGAGCTTACGCAATGGGTACAGAACAGCCTTACCTTGTTCACCTTCACTCCTAAAACAGTGTTGGTGAAGCTGCTGGACGGAGATGGTTCTATTATAGCTGCCTGGTCATTCAGCAATGCCTACCCGGTATCGCTGAAAGTGTCTGAGCTCAAGGCGATGGATAACAGCATCACCATTGAGACACTGGAGCTTACCTATGATTATTTTCAACAAACACAATAGCGATGCCACTTGAAATAAGAGAGCTGGTGATCAGAGTTAACATAGAAGAGCATACTGCTGCACCTGTGAATGGTGTCAGCGCCAAAGAATTACAGGCGCTGAAAGAAAAGATCATACGGGAGTGTATGGACAAGCTCCTTAGCAATATGGAGAACTTATCAGTCAGGTAAACCTTAAAAGACATGCCGATAGCGCCACCGGCCCAGCCAGTTAAATTATTGATACAGGGTTATTCAGACCCGAATGCCACTTCCGGATTGATGGGATCAGTAACGGCCGCCATCAACCCGGAAACCTATTCACTGAGTTACAACATAGCATATAAGCAAGCCGAAACATTGGGCGGCGCTGCGCCTACCGAAATATTCACCCGTATGGACTCCGGCGATTTTGAGCTGGAGCTGCTGGCAGATGGAACAGGTGTTACACAATTGTCCGGCGCTGCTAACGTGGACGAATATATTACCAATGTGAAAGGTATCGTTTATAATTATCAGGGTACGGTGCATCGCCCCAACTATTTACGTATCACCTGGGGCAAAACCGTGTTTACCGGTGTTTGCAAGAACATTACGGTAAAGTATACACTGTTCAACCCGGATGGTTCTGCCCTGAGAGCGCTGATCAAGCTAAAGCTTTCAGAGTCGGTGCCCCTGACCACGCAGGGACAAAAGGCGCAGAAGTCATCTCCCGATCTTACGCATATGCGTACCGTGAAGGCCGGAGATACGCTGCCTTTAATGACCTACCGCATATACGGAGAGCCCTTTCACTATATGGAAGTGGCCCGTGTAAATGGTCTGAACAGTATTCATGATATTAAACCGGGAGATGAGCTTTATTTCCCTCCACTAAAAAGATGATCCATGGCGGCTGCCATCCCTACAAACGTACAGGACCCTACGCTGCGGGTAACCGTTACCGCTAACGGCTCCGCCATACAGGACCTGTTCTCACTGGTGTCCGTACACGTGCATCACGAGATCAATAAAATATCCACTGCGGAGATAGTGATCACCGATGGCACCACTTCCGAAGCATCGGGCGGTGTGGTAGGCGACTATCCTGCCAGTGACAGCGCTTATTTTATACCGGGCACTCCCATCGTTATTTCTGCGGGCTATGGCGTGCTGCCTGCGCAGCAGCTGTTTAGCGGAATAGTGGTGAAGCAGGCCATACAGGCAAATGAAGACGGGAAGTTCAGCCTTATTGTGAGCTGTAAGCATACTGCGGTGAAGATGACTATCAGCAGGAAAGACGCCGTGTTCGCGAACCAGACAGACAGTGCTATCATGAGCACCCTGGCAGGTAACTATGGTTTATCTGCAACGGTGACCTCTACATCGGATGTCAATGAAGTAATGTTCCAGAAGTTTTCTACCGACTGGGATTTCCTGTTAGCGCGGGCGGAGTTCAACGGCTATATTGTTAAGCTGACGGAAGCAGGTATTACCGTATGTCCGCCTACGGTATCCGGTGCTGCAGTATTGCTGGTGGCATTTGGTCAGTCTATCAACAGTTTTCACGCAGAGCTGAATGCAGAACGGCAGATCCCTACTTTGTCGGCTGCGGCCTGGGATCCCCAGACGCAGACCATGCTGAGCTCCAGCGCTACAGAACCTACCCTGAACACACAGGGAGTACCGGCGCCCAAGGCCCTGGCATCTGTGCTAAGCCAGACGGCTATGGAGATGATCACTACATCACCCATGACGCAGGCAGAACTGCAAACCTGGGCCAATAGCAGCCTTTTACGCCTGCGCTTACAGGCAGTGAAAGGCAAAGTATCTTTTATGGGGAATGCCTCGGTATTGCCCGACACAATTATCGAATTATCGGGAGTAGGCTCCCGCTTTGACGGCAACGCCTATGTAACGGGCGTTACACATGTGATGAAGGAAGGGCATTGGCATACTCACGTAAAGTTTGGTTTGGATAGTAAACCGATCTATGAGAGGGAGAATTTCTCTTATCACCCTGCCAACGCTCAGCTACCGGCTATACGTGGTTTGCAGCTGGGAGAGGTGGTGAGTATCTCGCAGGATCCCGGCGCAGAATACCGGGTACAGGTAAAGCTGGCTTCTAATGCAGCCGGACAAACAGGCACCTGGGCCCGCCTGGCAAATTTTTACGCTACTGCCAATGCAGGTGATATTTTCTATCCCGAGATAGGAGATGAAGTGGTAGTAGGTTTCCTGGAAAATGATCCGCGCTTCCCGGTGATCCTGGGAAGCCTGTACAGCAAAGGGAAAACACCCCCTGTAGTACAGTCGGATAACAATAACTATACGAAAGGGCTGTATACCAAAAGCCAGCTGAAGGTTACATTTGACGATCAGAATAAAGTGATCACGATCGCTACCCCGGGTGGTAACACCATTACCATGAGTGATACCGACCAGGGCATCACGATCACAGACATGAACCAGAACAGTATCAAGATGTCGTCTTCCGGTATTAATATCAACAGCATGTCGGATATTTCAATACAGGCTACCGGTACGCTGTCGCTCACCGGTAACAGTGCTGTTAAGATCTCATCGCCGTTAGATGTATCTCTAAGCGGCACCAATGTTTCTGTAAGTGGTACTGCCGGCTTCTCAGCATCGGGCGCCAGTTCGGTATCCTTAAGCTCCGGTGGTATGATGACATTGACAGGCGCTACCGTGATGATAAATTAATTTAACTATGGGACAACCTGCCGCAAGACTAACAGACATGCATACCTGCCCCATGGTGACGCCCGGCCTGCCGCCTGTTCCGCATGTAGGCGGGCCTATTATAGGTCCGGGTGCACCTACCGTGCTGATAGGCATGCTACCGGCTGCCGTGCTGGGCGATATGGTCACCTGTGTAGGGCCTCCCGATGCTATTATTAAAGGTTCCGCCACGGTATTTATCGGCGGCCGTCCGGCAGCCCGTATGGGCGATAGCACGGCCCATGGCGGCGTGATAGTAACCGGTTACCCCACCGTATTGATAGGAGGATGAATTATGGCAAAAGAAATTCAATCATTTTTAGGAACGGGATGGAGCTTTCCACCCTCCTTTGATAAACTGGACGCCAGCGTACAGATGGTATCTGACGTTGCGGATATTGAAGAAAGCATCCGCATCATATTGAGCACCATACCGGGCGAACGGCTGATGCAGCCGGATTTTGGCTGCGATATAAAAAAGCTGGTCTTTGAGATAGCAGACACCTGGCTGGTGAGCGAGCTCAATCACATTATTTATCACGCGCTGCTGCAGTATGAGCCCCGTATCAATTTCATTGGATTGACGGTGGCCGACAGGAGCCAGCAGGCCGGCGTGCTGTACGTACAACTTACCTACACCATTATTGCCACTAATACCAGGCACAATATGGTATATCCCTTCTATTACCAGGAAGGTACCAATATAAGTGACTGATGAGCAATTTTTTTGAACATATACAGGATGGTATCAGCCAGTTAGAAAGGCAGCTGGAATCGCTGATGCCGGAGTATGTAAAAGTGGATGAAAGATCACAGAACGAATTGCTACAGTTGCTCGCTCGCCTTTCTTCCCAGTTTAACTACTACGATTTCCAGGACCGCATAGACGGCACCTGGGAAGAGTTTTTTCATGCCGATCTGCTGGTGATGCTGATTGCCACCGGCAACCTGGATTTTACCCGCTATGAAGCCGATTTTCTGCGTATCCGGAATAATCTTCACGAGGCAGAAAATGATGATGAGCTTTTTGATCACACACGTGCCCTGTTCCTGTTGTTGTATGAAATCGGTATCGTGCTGATGGACCTGATGTACAAATTACAGGGGGCAGACAGGTCCTTCCAGATAGGCCAGTACCTGCTGCAGGTAATGGATAGCCTGGAAGAAGACATGATGCGCTTACACCGCTTTGAATACCAGGTGACCCGTTTGTTTCCGCGACAGATAGCGCTGCACGAGCACCGCGTGCGCCCCCTGGAAATGACGCATCAACTGCGCCGTTTATACCGCAAGGCATTTGACAACCCCGGCGAGGGAACAGAGATCTTTGAGGGCTTCTTTTCTCTTAATGCGCTATATGATTCCCTCCGTTCAAAATTTTACCAGGTCTCCAGCTCTGCTTCCTACTACCTGCGTACACAGCTGCAGGAAGTGCAGCATAGCCCGCATATGGGGCTGCTGGTTGCATTTATAGAACTATATAAACATCTGCAGGCGCAGATCAATAAAATACCTAAGAGGCACCTTGATTTTTATTACCGGCAGATATTGGGCGTGCAGGTGTTGCCCGCCGTGCCGGATAAAGTGCATGTCTTCCTGGAGCCGGTACCGCATATCTTCAGCTTTACCGTTGAAAAGGGACAGGTACTACTGGCCAATGTGCATGCAAGAAAAGAACCCCTGCAGTATATTCTCCAGGATTCAGTAAAGGTGAATAATATCAGGATCATGTCGCTGCATACCTTGTTTGTAAGCGACTATCTGCAGATCACTTCTCCCACACTGGACCATCAGGATATCAGGGAAGCGCAGGCTTACCTGGCCGTGCACCCGGTGCTCCAGCCGGCCGACCTTGAAAAGGAAGGTACCGTGATCCGTCCCTGGCCGCTGCTGGGAGAAGACCAGCATGATCTTTCTCCCTCCCGGCGTACCATGGAGGATACGGATGTCGGGTTTATCGTAGGCTCGCCGGTGTTATACCTGCAGGAAGGCAGCCGGCAGGTATCCATCAGGCTTTACTTTGAGGCTGCTACTTTCAGCGCTTTCCTGGCGTATGTAAAGAACTTTGCTGAGGTGTCTAACCGCAGCGAAGCAGTGATGATCACCCAGCTACTCTCCGGCGCTTTTCATTTATACTATACAGCGGAGGAAGGATGGGAAGCGGTAACCCGTTTCAGTGTCAAGAGCTCCCAGGAGGCGCCTTATGAGAACAGTCTTGAGATCAATTTTTTGCTGGATGTTACTGATAAACCCTGGTGCAGCTATGATGAAGCAGCGCATAATTGCGGAATAGATGCCAGCAGTCCTTTACTGAAAGTGCTGCTGAATAACGCCTGCTTTCATCACCCTTATTCCTTTCTGCGGAACCTGGAGCTGGAACGGGTGAGCATGAACGTGAAAGTGGAAGGACAGCGATTCGTTAAAATACAGAACAACATCGGGCTGCTAAGCCCCGCGGGCGCCTTTTTGCTGTTCGGTCCGCAGCCTTATGTAGGAGCTTATCTCGACATTAACAACAGCAATATCTTTAACAGGTTTACACGCAGCTTCAGTATAAAACTGGATTGGCTTAACCTGCCGAGGGATGAGAACGGCTTTGCCGCCTACTATGAGGGATACGACGCAGGTTACCGCAATGATTCTTTCAAAGTAGGCATCAGCAGCCTGAATCATGGGTCCTATTTTCCTGAACGTGATCATCAGCAGCAGTTGACGCTTTTCCAGACCACGCGGGACAGGGAAGGGAATATCTATCTCGCAGAGAAAACCCTGCTGGAAGATATAGATATTTCCAAGCTCTCTTTCTCCAATGACATGTTGCTGGAAAAGGAACAGGGGCTGAAAGTGCCTTTATACATGGAAGGAGGGGTACGCTTGTACCTGGCAGCCCCAGAGGACGCATTCGGGCACCGCCTGTTTGACCAGCTCTATCCCGGTGTAGTGATGTATAATTCGCAGCATACCCTGCTGCCCAGGAAGAAGAAACCTGTGCCTGAACTGCCCTATGCACCAAGAGTAAAGACCCTCGCGCTCAACTATACCCTGGAACATACGGAAGCGCTGAAATCAGTGCAGTCGGTACAGCAGGGCGATGGCCTGCAGGTATATCATGCCATGCCATCCGGTTTTCGCAAAATATATCCCCAGCCGGGAGACAGTACCTTTTCATTATTGCCCCAGGCGCCTGATATGGCCAATCTCTGTATTGGCTTTAACAGGCTGCATAGCAACGAAGAGATGTCATTACTCTTCCAGCTGGAAGAAAAGTATTACAGCGATAAGGCAACCGGCACGGCTCCTTTAAAATGGAGCTACCTGGATAACAATACCTGGGTGCCTTTTGCCAGAACGCATATCCTTTCTGACGATACCAACAACCTGCTGAGGAGCGGTATCGTAAAGCTCCGGATACCTGCGGGTATCCGTAACGGCAATACCATGCTGGATCCTGCCTTGTACTGGCTCAGGGTTTCCTCAGAAAAGGCCCTGAGCGCCAATCCCAGGGTGGTGGGTATATTTCCCAATGCGGTGGTGGCCCAGCGGCAAACAGAGGATATTACACAAACACTGGATGAAGCCTTATCCATCTCTTCCTTTTCGATCAAAAAATTTAAGACCGATATCAAGCCGCTGCAGCATGTATGGCAGCCCTTTCCTTCTTTTGGCGGTCGCCGCCAGGAAACGGAAGCTCAATACTATACCCGGGTAAGTGAACGCCTGCGGCATAAAGCACGGCCCTCGTTCGGCTACGATATTTCGCAGGTACTGCTGCAGGAATTTCCTGAACTGCTGATCGTAAAATGTTTGAGTATAGAAGACCAGCAGCATCATATGCCGGAGATGCCGGACATCACGATCATTGTAGTACCCTGCCAGGCGTCCAACGGATTGTTCAATACGCTGGAGCCGAAAGTAGACCTGGCCACGCTGTACAGGATCCAGGCCTTTGTACAGCGCACCATCTCCTCTTTTGTGAAAGCGGAGATCCGCAACCCGGTGTACGAACGGGTAAAGGTTGTATGCAAAGTGCGCTTCAATGGCGGGCATGACAATCATAACGAGAACCTGTACCTCCAGATGCTGTATGATGACATCAAGCGCTACCTGTGTCCATGGCTGTTTGGCGAGGCCGCCAACTTTAAGGTAGGCAGCGTTTTGTACCGCTCGGAGATATTGAACTTTATCAACCGGCTCCCTTATGTGGATTATATTACCGGTTTTTCCCTGGTGCATTTTTTTTACGAGAAACATCCCCGTACAGGCCAGATCACTGCATGTATCACAGACACCGCACTTGACGACAGGCCTTTTATAAGGGTGTCTGTTCCTGAAGGCGTATTTATTCCTTCTTCCGAGCACCTGATCAGCATATTACCGGAACCGGGATATGAAGATCCTGCCGCGCTGGGTATACAAGGCCTGGAAGTAGGAGATGAGCTGCTGGTAGGTAAAGACCAGGATGCCGGTACACCAGGCCAGCTGCCCCCGGATCCCTTTGATGAAGAAGTACTGACAATCACCATTCACCCAAAATAAAATCCTGCTGATATGGATGCTAAAAAAAATAAAAAGGTCTACGGCCGTGAAGAGCTTAAACAGTATTTCCGGAATGGAAGGATGCCGTCCGAGAACCATTTCGGCTACCTGATAGACTCTACCATCAATAAACAGGAAGACGGCTTTTCGAAAGATGAGGAGAACGGGCTGCAGATAGCCGCCCTGGGCTCGTCCAAAAGGCTGCTTTCTTTTTACAAAGCCACTGACGACCTGGAACCATTTTTCTTTGTAGAGAAAGATGAATATGAATATCCTGCCCTGCGCCTGCAGCCATATCTTACCGCGCCGGATGCGAAGGATGAGAAGGATGCCAGCGGTTTCTTCTTTCATACAGACGGTAAGCTTGGCATAGGTAAGAAATGCGATCCCGATTTTAAAGTGGATATTAAAGGCTTTGCCGCCATGGAAGGGCGTACCGGCAGCTATAAAGTGGGAACGATACCGGCGGATGGTAAGTGGCATGCCGTGCTGCAGGAGCTGGACAACTGCCATGCATTTGAAGTAGTGGCAAGAACAGGCCTGAAACATGCCGGCCGTCATGCCATGATGCATGCCTATGCGGTGAGCACCTTTGGCAGCTCGCGGAACAAGATCCGCCAGACATGTGCCTACTACGGGTTCTGCTGGAATAAGATCAAAGCGCGCTGGAAAGGAAGCACCCATAATTATGAGCTGCAAATACGTACTAACAGTAACTACGGCTTGGGGGTAGATATCTACTACCGTATTACCCGGCTCTGGGCCGATGAAGTGTTCATGCCCGAAAGTTATTACTATTAAAATTTACTATCATGGCCGATACCCACATTATTATTGAACGGGATAAGCGCCGGGATCCGGGATTTGATTATGAGCAGCTGCGCCGAGAAGCGATCGAGCATGTGCAGCGCTTGTCAGGCAAGACATGGACAGACTACAACCTCCATGATCCCGGGGTTACCATCCTGGAGCAATTGTGTTATGCGATCACTGATCTGGCGTATCGTACTGATTTTCCCATTGATGAAATACTGGCGGATAGAAAGGGAGATATAGATTCGCTGTTACATGCTTTCTTCTCAAAAGGAGCTATCATGAGCTCTTCCGCCACTACGATCAATGACTACCGTAAGCTGGTGCTGGATGAAGTGGAGGAGGTGGAGAATATCTGGATAGAACCGGTAAAAGGCCTGCAGCCTTATGCATGCACAAAAGGTATATACCGGGTGTTCCTCCAGATGGAGGATGCATTGGTGGATGCAAAGGACGAAGTGAAACAGTCTGTAATAGATTCCGTTTGCAAGTGCCTGATGTCTTACAGAAATCTTGGAGAAGATGTGGAGGAGATCATTGTGCTGCAGCCTCAGTTAATGGCCGTACAGGCAGAGATCCTGGTAGATGGCCGTTACGAGGCCCAGGAGATAGCTGCGCATGTATGCAATGCATTCGAGTTTGCCATGCATCCGCCGGTGCGTTATTTTACGGAAGAAGAGCTGCTCAGTAAAGGATATGCTGTGGAAGATATTTACAGCGGTCCGCTGTTAAAGAAAGGATTTATCGTTGACAGCGATCTGTCCGAACGCAAAGTGATGATAGATCCGGCTGATCTCATGAAAGCGGTATCTGAAGTACCGGGTGTACTGAAGGTGAAGAATCTGAATATTGCCGGTGAGGATGGTGTATTCACCTCACGGCCTATCATGGTAAAAGAAGGGCATTATCCTTTTTTGCAGGTACCCGGTGAAAAGAATGATATCAGGATCTTCAGCGATAAATACGAATACCTTTTAAGGGATGTAGTGTTCTGGAACGCTTACCAGAAAGCGAAGATCATTACCCGGCGCAGGTTTGTGGGACAAAAGGCCGGGGAGGCCCATCCCCGCTTAAAGGCAGATTACCGCAGCGTTAGCCGGTACTACTCACTGCAACATCATTTTCCCGGTATATACGGAATAGGATCAGAGGGGCTGGATGCATCATCGCCCGACAGGCGAAAGGCACAGGCCAAACAGTTGAAAGCCTATCTTTTATTCTTTGAACAGCTGCTGGCCAATTACCTGGCGCAGCTGGGCAATATGGGCAGCTTTTTCTCCCCGCTGGCGGGTAATACACCACCTTATACCTATGCGGTACAACCCCTCTACAATGTGCCGCATGTACGGCCACTGATCAGGGCGTTTACGGACGATGCGCTACCCGCAGGTCAAAGCTGGGAACAATTTATACAGGATAGCGGTAACGCTTATATGAAGTCCCTGCTGGAACAGAATGAAACGGATAAGGTATACCAGGAAAGAAAGAACCGCATCCTGGATCATTTGATGGCGCGTTTCAACCTTTTCCTGATCACTTATCCTGTTACCTTATACCAGCATGTTTATGACGGACAGGGGACTAGTCCGCGGGTGAGCCCGGAACTGGAATGGAAGGCAGATATACTGCGCCATGTAGTGCGGCTTACCGGTAACCGCCTGCGATCGTTCAACTACCGTGAAGACCTGTTCGAGCCGGGGGACCTGTCCGGTTATGAAAGGTGGTTATACAAACTGTTGTATATACCCGATGAAAAGAAGAAACGGCTCAGCGCTGTTTTTGACGCCCCGCATCTCAAAGTGGATGTTAGCAGGCGGCCGGCGGGGCAATCCCAATTCCATTTTATCAAAGAATACCATTTGAAAGATGAAGTGCTGAAGGTAGCGATGGATGATGCGCCTACCGTTACAGACCAGCCTTCCGCATATAATTTTGCCGGTCAGCCGGTGGCTTTTCTCAGAACAGGGTTAAGCGTGGATAACTACCGTATTATCCATGATGAAGAAACACGGGAGTACCTGGTAGTATATCGGCACGTACACCATGAGGCATGGAAGATCGTGCTCAGGGCAGGCGCCCGTGACCGTGCTGCTGCAGGCCTGAAAGATATGATCCGGCATTTGAAAGAGATCAGCACAGATTCAGAAGGCTTTTACCTGGTAGAGCACCTGTTGCTGAAACCCAGGCTCAGTGAAGCCAGCTTCGGTTTCCGTATGTATGACCGCAATGGGAAGCTGCTACATCAGCATCCCTGGTGGTCTACCTTTGAAGAAAGAGAAGCGCAGCTGCGCGCCCTGCAGGAAGAAGCGGTAAAACAGCAGGCCTATTTCGAGTACTATGTTAAACATGAATCCGGGAAGATGTTGCGGGAAGATTTCTTCCGTTTCGGGCTGACAGTTGTATTTCCTGCGTGGCCTGCGCGTTTCCAGCTGCCTGAATTCAGGGAGTTTGCAGATGGCTTATTCCGCGAACGGACACCGGTACAGCTTCGTTTACAGTTTAAATGGCTCGGCATTGCCGCTATGCGCACTTTTGAAGAACATTATTTTAAATGGTTAAAGGCCATGCAGGATAACCGCGATGTACAGGCAGCTGCACAGCCTTTGATCACTTACCTTGCCAACGATCAGCTTTCCTGGTAAAGCATCTGCATGAGCGCCTCTCACCATATTATCCGCCGTTACACATTTGATGTACAGTTCAGCGCAAAGGCGAAGGCTATTGCTTTGCAGGATGGCCTCAGCAGCCTTTTCCGCCGGAGGCTGACAGCTGACATGGACGAGCTGCTGCAGCAGTTGTTGCCGGAAGATATGGTAGCTGTACTGGACACCCTGGAATTAGACCTTGGTACCGTGTTGTACAAGGATATGGAAACGCAGCTCCCACTTAAATTGCTGGAAGCGCTGGAGAAGGCTTTGAGCAGTATTTTACGTACAGGTACACCAGGATCGCAGCACCACCTTAGCGGCAAAATAATGGTGAAGACGGGTAGTGAACGTCTTTGCGAACTGCTGGAATATTACCTGCTCAGCGGCGCTATGCCCTGGTGGGCCAGTGCCGCAGAACGGGAGCAACCGGACCAGGCGATCTTTCAGCTGGCTGCAAATGCCCCTGCGCTTTTAGCAGCGCTGATACGCAAACTGGGGCAGGTGCAATATGTACGTAAACGTATCGCCTGGCAATTCTCCATTGCAGCCATTCAACAAATAATAAATGTACTGGAGCCTGCTGAAGCAAAATTCATTTTGGAATACAGCCGGGAGGTACTGCATATACAACAACGGCAGCAGGTATTGCAGACAGAAAGCAAAGCGCTGGAAAGAGCCGTATGGCTGTTTGTGCTGACCTACCTGCTAACAGATGGCGGTTCTAACTTTGACCGCAAGGAGTTTGTTCGCAGTCATCTCACGCAGATGGCGCATCATTTTAACGTGGAATATGATGCGCTGCTGCAACTGTTCTATGATGCCCTGGTCTTTTACAGGCAGGAGATCCAGGCCGCCACTATAGGTGGTTTTATCAAGGCGCTGTATAGTGAAACGCATCCTGCAGGGAGTATCCGGTCCCGGATCTTTTCTTCCCGGAAACAGGATGAACAGGGGACAGCGCCTGTCAATATCTTACGTTATTATCTGCAATTCGGATCTTTTCCCTGGTGGGCAGAGTTCTCTTCACTTACCACGTTGTATGAGGCCCTGCTGTTATCTGCGCGGCAATCACCTGCGCAGCTGAGGGAGATGCTGACCCTTAGCTTACAACAGGAACTTGCCTGGAAAAGATGGACAACCTTATTTGAACCTGCTCAGCGCACAGCTGTGATCATGCAGCTGAACGACAATTGGCTGCTGCAGGCCAATGAGGAGTTTTTTGACAGGCCTTCAGCAAGGATGGCTGGTATGGTACCAGGGATGGCCTCCTCCGAAGATCCTGCACATATCCTGCTGCGCGATGTGATCCTGTATCGTTTGTTGTACGGCAGCATCCCCTGGTGGGGAAAGACCTATGCACATTTTTCTGTTCACAGCCTGCTACAGCAGTTGATGGAGCAATCTGTAACAGAACTGGTAATGGTATTTAAATACGCAGGCACACTTACCTATACGATGGAGCGCTTTCTGTCCGGTATCGCATCTGAGCAGTTCTTTGCGATCGCCCGTGCTTCAGGTTTGACGGATATGGCGAGGGATGCGTATGAACAGGTGTATACATTATTGCAGTCAGTGCATCGTTATGTGATATCAGGTGTAAAGACCAGTGTGCTGCAACAACAGGTGATGAAAGCTTTTTGGCGGGTATGGGCTGAAGCGGGTTATGAGCATTTTAGTACTGCCGGCTTTACAGAAGAGGCGGTGCGCTACTGGGCGGAAGTTACAGGCATTACCCCCGGCAGCCTGGTAGTGCTGATGAAAAGCGCATTGCCTGCGATCATTGCGGAAGAGAAGGGCGGTTATCAGTGGCTGATCAATCAGCTGCAACAGCTTATAACCGTGTGGCAAACGGAAGGAGCAGCATTGTATCATGCGTTTGTATCCGGTCGTGCGCCGGAGGCTTCACAAGATCCTCATCCGCTGATCCATTTTATCCGTAACAACAGGGCGCCCGCTACTGCGGAGGAAAAGGAACTGTCAGGCTCCACCATTACCGTGTGGCTGCGGCATTTCCTGGAAGAAGGAGCGCTGCCGCCGCAAGCAGGGTCTTTTTCAACAAACGAGACGGTCTGGCTCAGCACACGAATGCTGGAATGGCTGTATATCAATTATAAAGAAAAGCTGGCGGATATAAAAGCTGTTATGCAGCGGCTACCCCTGATGCTTAACCGTGTATATAGTCTGTGGCAGGTAAGCACCACCCTTGCCCCTGTACGGGAACTGTTAATGTCCTGGATGGAATATGTACTGGCTCCGCCCGAAGCCGGTACCATGGTTGTAATGGATGGCTTGTGGCAGGAGCTCCCGCAACAACAGGGCTCGCCTGTACGGGAACAACGCTCCACCTTGCCTGCAGCAGTATCCCGATTGCTGCACCGGTTCAGCCAGTATGATGCCATTACCAGTGCAACAGAAAAACAGGAATGGCTGGAACAGGCAATTGGCCTGCTGACTTATTTCCTGGCTCATAAACGTTTGCCCGACCACCTGTATGGTGTAGAAGGCGCAACTGTGCAGGCACTGCTGAAGCAATCTGTTATATTGTTGTTCCGCGAAAAGCCTACCGTGTTGAATGCTATGTTCAGTGATGGGAAAGGGTTGCTGGCTGCAAGAATGGAGATCTACCAGGTATTCACGCCGCCTACCGGTGGCTTGCAGGAAAATAGTATCCGGCAAAGCCTGGAGGCGTATGCCATAGAAGATAGTCTGCTGATGTTGCAGGAGACAGTTGCGCCTTCATTGAAAAGCGCTGTCAGCAGCTTCAGGGATGCGGTACGTTTTTACAAGCAACAGGGCAGGCAGGAAAGGCAGTCATTTCACAAAAGGATCTTCCAATACCCGGTGCTGGTACAATATGCAGCGCAGCAGCTCGATGATGATACCTTTCTGGAAATGATGGAAGACATTGAGATAGGATGGGGCCATCCCGCTGCTGCTGCCTTGCGTGAGCTGCAAGAGCTTTTTGACAGGATCATCACCGATAGCGGTGAAAGGGAAAAGCTAAGGGTACTATTCAGGCAATTTCACATTATGCTGCTGACGGGGCAGTTTACGCTGCCCAATGCGACGGCCTATGCAAGCCGTTTCCTTGAATTTGTGATGAATAATGGCGCCGGTATTGCGCGCAATTTTATAGAACAGCTGGTGGAGGTTGATGAGAAGACTATTATTTCTTCCTATAATCATTTGCGCAACATCCTGCCTGCTTTGCAGCAGAGCGCTGTTAAATATGCCAGGTCGCACCTGCATATGGATAATATCCGTAGCAGGATGTATGAGAAGGATATACAGCTACTGTCCCCGCGACAGGAGCCTGGGTCCAGGTTGCCCGCTGTAAAGCAACCCCTTGCGACAGAGAACGGGAATAAGCACGAGCTTCCCGCCCAAGCGGAACAGGCAAACAAAGAGTATGAGAAACTGAAGATGCCGGAGCCGGATACAGTCTATGTAGGCAATGCGGGCCTGGTACTGTTGTATCCTTTCCTGACCTTCGCTTTCCAGCGCCTGGGATATGTAGTTGCAGGGCAGTTCACAAGCCCTGAAGCACAGATAAGGGCGATCCACTTTTTGCAGTATACGGTAAATTTGAAGGAGGAACATGCCGAACATGAGCTGGTGCTGAATAAAGTATTGTGTAATTTCCCGCTGGAAGAGCCGGTGCCCGCAGAGCTGACGCTGAAAGATGAAGAAAAGCAATTGTCGCAGGAAATGCTGCAGGTAGTACTGCAGCAGTGGGACCGGATGAAGCATACTTCCGTAGAAGGTTTCCGGGAAGCTTTCCTATCGAGAGACGGCGCTTTATGGGAAACAGAAGAAGCCTGGTACATGCGGGTAGAACAACGGGGCTACGACATGATATTACAGACCCTGCCCTGGAGCTTTGGCATGCTTAAAACTTCCTGGATGGATAAAATGTTATATACAGAATGGGTATTTCAATGATACAGGATAATGTTGCCGTGTTAAACCGCGAGCTGAGCTGGTTTCAGCAGCTGTCAGACCTGCGCATGAAAAGATACTTTGCAGGAGAGGAAGCGGGTGAGGGACCGGAAGAACCGCAGCCTCCCGATCTTAACGGAGATCCGGCTGTTTATGCACAGATCGTGCTGCATTACAAGATGAACACCATGGAAAGGCTGGTATTGCTGCTGGCCCTGATCCCTCATATCCGTCCGCAGTTACTGGATGTGTTCTTTATCAAGAATGCCACCTACGACCGCGGCTTTACAGAATTTGGCGGTATTAAAGGCCTGCACCACGGCGGCTTTCTGCCTACCGGTGAAACGGCGGCATTTCTGCTGGCGGCCAACAGCCTGCAGCAACGCTTTCAGCTGATAGAGCTTTTTGGACCGGATCATTTCTTTGCCAAACACGCGATCCTGAAGCTGATCCCTGCTAATGCAGAAGAGCCCTTCTTAAGCGGTACGCTTAGCTTGTATCCTGAATACCTCAGCTATTTTACACTGGGCAGCGCTCATAAACCGGACTACAGCATACACTTCCCTGCAAAACGGATCCATACCGGCCTGGAATGGAGCGACCTGGTATTGGAAGATCATACCATGGATGAAGTGGACGAGATCCGCGCATGGATAGAGCATGGCGATACCTTGATGAATGAATGGGGCATGAGCCGTAAGATCAAGCCCGGTTACCGCAGTTTGTTCTATGGTCCTCCGGGCACCGGTAAATCGCTGACGGCCTGTTTGCTGGGCAAGAGCTTTAACATGGATGTATATCGCATCGATCTTTCGATGATCGTGTCAAAATACATCGGCGAAACCGAAAAGAACCTGGCGCAGGTATTTGACAGGGCAGCGCATCAGCACTGGATCCTGTTCTTTGATGAAGCGGACGCGCTGTTTGGGAAACGCACACAAACATCGTCTTCCAATGATCGTTATGCCAACCAGGAAGTAGCTTACCTCTTGCAGCGGATAGAAGATTTCCCGGGAATGGTGATCCTGGCTACGAACCTTAAGGCAAATATTGATGAAGCTTTCAGCCGGCGTTTCCAGTCTATGATCTATTTTTCCATGCCCGGCCCGGAGCACCGTTTGCGTTTGTGGCAGCAGGCTTTTCCCTCGCACCTGGAGCTGGAGGAGAAATTAGACCTGGAAGATATTGCAAAGAAGTATGAAATGGCAGGGGGATCTATTATCAACATCAGTCGTTATACCTGTTTAATGGCGTTAAAACGGGGCAGCCAGACTATTTTACATAAGGATGTGATGGCAGGTATCAGAAAAGAGTTTGGAAAGGAAGGAAAGACGGTGTAGGGGAAAAGTATTATTTTGATATAAATATTCCTGGTGGTGTTAACCTGCTGTTAACTCATTTTTCTTTTGAGTGCTTTAATATTGCGAAACAACTTTATCAATATGTCTATTCTTAAAAAGAACAATACAAAAGCTCACAAGAGCACAATAACACTGGACCTTCCCGACGGTGATACAGTAGTTGTTACCAGAACCACTGTTAAAGGAACACTTTTTCCTGAGAAGCTTGCGAAGGCAAATGCGATGTTGAAAAACGCTAAGTTAATGAACAAAAAGTGAGTGTTATCCCTCCACTGCCTTCTGCCCCATGGTATCCGCTTCATGTTCCAGCCCCGGATCATCATTTACCGGTACGCTTTCTTTCATTTGCATGGTAGGTTGAACCCGTCCCTGGCGTTGCTGTACTACATGCCAGGCTTCGTGCGGCAGATGTTTTTCCTGTCCGGGACCTACGTGTATATCATTCCCCTGGGCATAGGCCAATGCGCTTAGCTGGGCTGGCTGGCTGGAATTATAGTGTACTTTAACGTCTGACATATCCATACCGGAGAGATGCTCTATCCCAGACTTCAGGTTATCCGGCATACCGGTTTTGTTCTCTTTCAATTGGGCAGGAAATTTACCCTGTAAGAGTTTTTCTTCCTCTTTGCCTGCTTTCTGCAGCACAAATTTCCCTTGAACGGGCGCCTTTTCTTCTTCAGGGGATTGCAGCTGTGTAACGAATTTTCCCTGCAGCATCTCATCTTCTTTTGGCGCTTTCATTTGCAAGGCGGATGAGGAAGCGGTTTGTTCCGCTACAGCGCGGGAACCGGCAGAAAAGGTGTCTTTTGAGGATTCTTGTGTAAACATGGGTATCAGGGTTTACCAGGTGTGGTATAAATATAGGGAAAAAATCAGATAACCTGAAATAAGTCATTTTACTAATAACAATAATGAATATAGCCGGCAGCTATTTATAAGCCCGGATACAGACATGGAAGCATTGATCTGTGACGGAGAAGAAATGGATGATGTGGACAATATCCGTGAAGTGATTGAGCGCACCGCGTTTGTGCTGGACTGACAAGGTCATCATATTGTGGCATTGTCTTTGTAATATGAGTGCTATATCTAATATTCCGCGCGCGAGTATATCAAAACCTTCACAGCATGAAAACATTGTTATTTTTACCAGTTTTTTTAATGGCGGTCTTATTTACTGGCTGCACCAAAAAATATGAGTATGTTACGCCCAACCAAACCATCTTCTTTGATGTTGATTCAGGAGATTGGACGAAGGCCAGTAATGGCAAAAGTTATTTAGTTGATCTCCCAATACCAGAACTCAATGGGCAGGTAAATCAGGATTTTGGTATACTAGTGTCCATATCTGGCGATGGGGGACTTTATGAAGCGATCCCGCAGACCTACGGCGGCTACTCTTATTCTTATACGCATGAGGTAGGACACATTACCTTGGAAAGGCAGTACGTGGACGGTTCCGCCTCCGGGCCCCAGCCCGAAGCTAACATTAGGGTAAAGATCGTGCTGGTTGAATCTCAACAGTAATCGAAACCCGATAAAAGTGCAGTGGAAACCTAGGATATTCTATAGCATTCATGAAGTATATATATCGATAACGTAACTCTTATAAGAGTTACGTTATCGTTACTATATCGTTACTATATCATTACCTTATCCTGGGGTGTGAAAGCAATGTTACACCGCTAGTCTGTCGCTGAAATGACAAAATCCTCGAACACCACCTGGAAAGATTGCTCTCCCGGCGCTGCAGCGAACAATCCTACTTGTACACCGGCGACCGGTGGAAAATAAGCCAGCCGCAATAACAGAAAATCGGCATTATCGAAAGAATAGCTGATCTGCACATGATCCCCTTTCCGCAATAGCTTAAGCCATACTGAAGCCGGATTATCATTACGCGGCGCGACAGACCAGTCTGATACCAATCGCGTTACCACCGCACTTACCTGTTGTACGCCATCCACATATTCTATCCCTGTTTTTATCCAGTTCTCCTCATCTATTCTTATCATCAGCCCTGCCTGGTGATACAGCTCACGGTATTCACCGCTTACTTTCACCGATGCTTCAAAGTTACCGGATATCGCCGTAAAATAGAAAGGGCCGGAATCGCGGATGAAGTCATAATGCGTGATCCGCCAGAAATCTGTGCCCGGACCAGCTGTCATCCGTAGTTGCTGTGCATTGCCCGACCATGTTGCCGGTTCATTATACCATTCCATAATTGAAAATTTGAGGCCTCATTTGATCTTTGAAGCCAGTAATGTGGTAAGCAGCCCAAGTATCGATATCAGCGCAAAAGACCAGCGTAAACTGGCAGCCTGTGCGATAAAACCGATCAGCGGCGGCCCTACCAGGAAACCGAGGAAGCCGATGGTGGATACTGCTGCTATGGCAATACCGGGCGCCATGGTTTGTGACCTCCCTGCCAGGGCTAATACCAGCGGTACTACTGAACATACGCCGATGCCTACCAGCAGAAAACCTATAGTGGCAGTATAGACATTGGGAAACATCACTGCCAGCTGTAATCCTACCGTGCTGGTGATCCCACTCAACTGTAAGATCCTTGTTACACCAAAGCGCGTTACCAGCTGATCGGCGGCGAACCTCCCGGCCGCCATCGTGCCCATAAAGGCAAGGTATCCGAGCGTAGTGTAAGACTCCGGTACGGTCACTATCTGCTTGAAATATACGCCGCTCCAGTCAAACATCGTTCCTTCTGTTATCAGGCTGGCAAAGGCGATCAGTCCGAGCTTTAAAAGACTGCTGTCAGGCCAGGCAAATATTGGCTGATTTTCCGAAGCAGGATCGGCCGGTAAGAGACGCCTGTAGGAAACGATCAGCAATCCCCAGGAAACGGCGCAGATCAGGCAGAAATGCACCCATACGGGCCAGCCAAGGGAGATCATCCAGGTGCCGATACATACCCCTGTAAAACCGGCCAGGCTCCAAAGACCATGAAAAGAAGCCATGATAGAACGTCCGTATAAAGCTTCGATACCTACCGCCTGCGTATTCATGGCCACCTCGAAAAGGTTGTTGAGAAAACCGAAGCAGAATAGCACCATTACCAGCTGCCAGATCTCCGTTACAAAACCGATCAGGGAAAGTGTGAGCGGAAACAGCAGACCTGCCGTGATCAATACCCTGCGGCTGCCCAGGCGGGTCACCAGCAGGCCGGAAACCGGCAGGCTTACAAGTAAGCCTACCGGTAATGAAAACAATATACTGCCAAGCCCTGCATTGTTCAGGTGAAAGTATTCCTTGATATCATGGATACGGCATGCCCAGCTCACATAGGTTAAACCGATGATGAAGAAAAAAACGCTGGTAGCGATGCGGTAGGTCCTTTTATGATCCATACTGAACAAGGTGGTCTTGTAGCTCATCGTAATCAGAGATTTTCAGGATGTCGTTTAAATGTGATAATTTTTTATTGGCGATGCCGATAAACCCGATGCCCAGCTGCTGGGTTGCTTTGTAATCCCATAGCCCGTCGCCTACATACACAATGCTGGACAGCGGAGCTGTTTGCTGCAGACGGGTATTCATCTGGTGGATGGTGTTGTGGATGATATCCCTTCTGGCCACCGCATCTTGCGCAAACGAAGCAGCACTGCAAGCCTCAATATTAATGCCAGCACAACTGAGCTTGAACAAAGCTGATTCCCGCCAGCCGCCCGTGGCTAATCCTACCTGCACATCATCCAGTTCGCACAATTGCTGCAGGATCTTTCCTGCTTTGGGCACTTCCTGTATACTGTTAGTCTGTTGCTTGTATTCTTCTTTAAGCAGGCTGCAGAAATGCTGAATGAAGCGGTTGATCTCTTCAGCGGAGCATCCGCGCTGTTCCCGCTCCCGGAAGAGCTGTTGAATAATGCCGGAATCAGTGGTATGCTCATAGTTACCCCAGTTGGTGTCTATATCATGGAAATGAAAAGTATCTTCCAGTGCCCGGGTAAAGCATCTGTCGTCAATGTCTGTTGTATTGGTCAGCGTGCCATCTATATCAAAAATAACGTACTTCATATTCTTATCACTGATTTTAAACTGGAGATATTGTTATTGCGTTGCTGGCTGTCCACATGGACACCCAGATCGGAAAGGGCCTGTGGAAACTCTTCCAGGCTGTAGGCCCGGGTAATGATCTTTTCCAGACCGAGGCGGCGGCTGTTGATCAGCGCTACTGCATGCTGAAAAGTATCCATGGAATCTATAGAGCCGATAATGGAAATGCTGCGGTCTGCAATCTCCCGCGGGTTAATGGTTTGCCTGTTATTACGCAGGCCGATCAGTGCGATCTTACCACCTTCTCTAATAGCCTGCATGGATGTTTCCAGCAGGCTGCCGGTGGTATCAATGATCAGATCATACTGATTCTTTTGCGGAATAAAAGAAGGCTGCAGCTGCCATTGCCCGGATATTACATTGCTTTTTTCGATGAGGCTGATCCTGTTGGGAGAAGATTCATAGATGACGCCTTCCTGGATGCCATGCTGCCTGAGCGCCAGGCAGAACAGCAATCCGATGGGGCCGCCGCCCAGCACGGCTGTTCTCTGGAAAGGCGTTACTTCCAGTTTCTTTATGGCCGTGAGCACACAGCTGAGCGGTTCCGAGAGCGCGCCTTCCTCAAAAGGTACCTCATCATGCAATGGGTAGATGAAATTCCGTGTAGTCTTGTAAAATTTCGTGAAGGTGCCGTCTATCGAAACACCGGCCTCTGTGCTGGCCTTCATGTAGCAATGATTGCGCAGGCCTTTGCGGCAGTTCTCACAATAACCACAGTAGTAAGTGGGATCGATAATGACACGGTCGCCTATATTAAAATTATCAACGGCGCTGCCTTTGGCCACTACGATGCCAGCAGATTCATGACCGATGATCACTTGCTGCCGGGCGGAGTATTCGCCTGAAACAATGCTCAGGTCTGTACCACAGATACCTGTGCTGTGGATCTCTACGATCACTTCTTCTGCCTGGGTAATGGCAGGTTCTTCTTTCTCTTCGACCCTGATATTCCAGGGCCCCTTATAAACAATTGCTTTCATCGTCAGGTGTTTAGTTTTGAGGGGATGTGCTTTACAGCTGGCGGAATAATTTGTTCAGCCGGTAATAGATCTCTTCCACATCGCTTTGTGTGGCGGTTAAGGCAGGCCTTACTTTTACTACGTTACCAAATCCATAGCGGGAGCCTCGGAGGATCAGCTTATGATCCGCCAATGCAATATCAATGATCTTGTTGGTCAGCGCAACATCGGGGTTGCCGTCTTTGTCTACTATCTCAAGGCCCCACATATATCCTGTGCCGCGTACGTCGCCGATCACATGACCATAGTCTTCTTTGAGCTTTTGCAACAGACCGCCGAGGAAGTGACCGTTCACTCTTACATTTTCGAGGAAACCTTCCCTGGATACTACTTCCATGGTCTTTTGCGCAGCGCGCAGGGTCAGCAGATTACCACCGGACGTGTAGGAATGCTCAAACTTTTCAAGCACCGATAATTCTGAGCGGTACAGGATAGCTGCGGCAGGTATGCCGATGCCGCCCAGTCCTTTAGCCAGGGTGATAATATCCGGTTTGATGTCAAAGTGTTCGCTGGCAAACATATAACCGGTTCTGCCGACGCCTGTCTGTACTTCGTCTGCAATTAATACGATGTTCAGTTCATCGCAGATCTGGCGGAGCCTTTCAAAGTAGCCTTCGGGCGGAATGATATTCCCGCCGTTGCCCAGTATGGGCTCGATAATGATACACGAAACATTGCCGGAGCTGCCGTATTGCACATGGTCATAAATGGCTTCCGTGCAGAGGTAACCGCAGCCCGGGTATTTGGCGTGATAAGGGCAGCGGTAACAGTAGGGAGCGGGAACAATGGCATTTGCTGAAGAGATGGTGTGGGAGAAAGACTTTCTCCTGAATGCATTGCCGGAGATCTGCGTGGTGAACAGTGTTTGTCCGTGATGGGAGAGGGACAGGCTGATGACCTCGTTCTTTCCGTTGTACTTGTTCGCAATTTTTACAGCGCCTTCGTTGGCAGTTGATCCAATGATATCTCTCATCCAGCCGTCTGTAATATGCTCAGGAGCATAGGCCAGTATATCCTGCAGTACGTTTTCGGCAAGATCTGTTGTAAATGAAGAAGATACATGCACCAGGTCTTCTACCTGTTCTTTGAGGATCTGGACAATTTCAGGATGGCTGTAGCCCAGGGAGAGATTGAAGGTACCTGAAACGGCATCCAGGTATTCTTCGTTTTCGGGCGTATAAAGGCGTATGCCTTTTCCCTTCGTGAAATGGACGTGGGTTGCTGACATGGTTACGGGTTTTAAATAACAATTGAAAATGCGTGCATTAGCACATGGATAATCGGCTCGTTCCTGGTGTCTGTGGAATTTAAAATCGGGTTTTTAGGTTTAAACAATAAAATAGGGTCACTGACAGTTTTCCATGGTTAACTACCTCACTAAGATAAAATGCATTCGCGGTAATTTTTATTTTTTGTTTTGGAAAAACATCGTTATCGGCTACCCCATCAAGATGTAGTTGGCCAGATTATAAATATCCGTACCTTCGTCTTCCGTTTCCGTTAAACAGTGTAGAACCGTCATTAACATTTGTCAAAATAACTTTAGATACGATATCAAGGCCGGAATGACTGATACAACAAGATCATTTTAGCAAACCCCGTTAAACCTGTTTTTAAATTATGCTTAGGAAAATTCCACTTAACCGCAGCAGTGTGCGCAACTATGCCGTATTGTTATTATCGATGTTTTGCCCTTTAATTGTAGTTGCCCAGGGCCCGCAAGCCTTTTCAAAAACCTATGCGCAATGGACGGGTAATTCCAGGCTTACCATTCTTTATGAGCAGGTAAGCATATGCCAGGGCGATAGCGCTACCCTTACTGCCACTACCAGTACACCTTTCCCGGAAACTTTGTGGTATGACGCCCCATCGGGAGGGAACCTGTTGCATGTTGGCAGCCAGTACAGCGTTAGTCCAGGTGTTACATCTGTCTATTATGTTGTTTCCGAATTGTTTGCTGATGACAGGATCCGCGATTCCATCACTGTAACGGTAAGCCCTTGTCAGCGCCATCAGGCGGTAGGAGAAGAATCAGGGTTTGTAACCGTGCCGCCAAAAGCTGTGAAGCTGCAGTTATCTTCCAATACATCAACAGGAGAGTTGTTGCTGGAAGGTAATGAGCAATGGGCTGGCAGCCGTCTTACCATTCGTGATATCAAGGGTCGTGAGCTGCAGCGTGAATTACTGGAAGGCCAGCGTTTCCGGCTGTCTGGTCAGTACACAGACGGTGTGTACATTGTAAGTGTGACCACGCCGGAAGGAAAGGTGATGATAGGGAAGGTGAGGCTGTATCAGTAGATAGTTGTAAGTCGTCTTCTCCACGTAATTGGCAGTTGTCTTCTCCGCGTCATTGCGAGGCCCGGAGAGCCCTTGTGGGGAGCTGGGCCGAAGCAATCTTTTAACATAATCTCCGCGAAGATTAATGAGAAGATTGTGTTAAAAGATTGCTTCGTCGCCCCGCGCTCTGATCTCTACTGCTCCTCGCAATGACGGGGATAAAGACCCTGGTATGGCTCTTTATTCCATCTGCCACTTATTATCGTAAAATCCTGCGGTCTTCACTGCATTGATATCTCCTTTGAGGAGATCTGCAGAGAAGATCATATAATCCGGGAAGCCGCTGCCTCCCGCAAAGTATTGATTGGCTTCAGCTGCACGGAGGCCGGCTAAGCCGGTGCCGCTGATAACTGCTATTGAAGCGGTTTTGCTGTCTGCTCTTGGCCAAACGAAATAAGCAGCCAGGTCATCGCCGGTAAATTGTTTGTTGCCTGCCTGTAATTTTCCGCTGCTTACCTGTATGGGGCAATGTTGGAGTAAGGCGTTCCATGCTTTATTGCTGCCTGCATGTCCATATAAAATTATGCCTCTGTCAGGATAAGCGGCTGCATTGAAATCTTTATCTGCGATCAGGTCTACTGCGCCGTTACCCCTGTAATACCATGTTTCTGCATCATAACGGGCTTTGTTATAGGCCCATTCATTTTCCTCTTTTGTTCCTGTTGTACCATACACAAATACCATCCTGTTGTTGAAAGCTTCTTTCAAGGTACCGTTGCGTTGAATGCCTTTTTCACTGGCAGCAGGCAATGTGCCTGGTGTCCATGCTGATGCCTTGTGGAGGTATAAAGTATCGGCACTTTGTTTGGTATAAATGATGGGCGCTTCTCCATCCAGCTGTATGTTGATGGTAGCGCCGGGCTTAATGCCGGAGAGTACTAATGCCAGCGTTTGTACGTTGGTGGTAGTGCCGCTGATGGTGTGCCTGTCTGCGCTTCTGCTGAGCTGTACACGGCTGAACTCCAGGGACTGCTGTTGTTGCAGGATATGCGCCCAGCGAAGGCCTGAAGAGATGGCCGGATTGGCGGTGGTGAAGTCAATGTTATTATAAGTGCTGTCTGGCGTGATCGTATGCCATTTGAAATAGGCAAACAGCGGATCCCAGTCTACACACTGGTTACCATACCAATGTTCTCCGCCCGGATATTCATAGTAGCTGTAATCAGGATGAAAGCCTGACAGTACCTGTTTCATCTGGCGGGCATAGTTTACGGATACTACTTTATCGCTATCGCCATGCAGTATGTATACACCGGCTGCTTTATAGTTGGTGGCCAGTTTCAACACGTTGCTTGGGTTGCTGGCCCTGAGCAGCACTTTCTCTGTATTGTTACGCGGAGAGTCTGGTATCAGGCCGTCTGCTGATCCGTACCCCATTAAAGTAGGATAGCCGGAGCAGGGAGCAATAGCAGCCCATTTACCGGGATAGGTAGCGCCCAGGTACCAGCTGCCATGTCCGCCCATGGAGTGACCCGTAAGATAGATCCGGCTGGGGTCAGGTGAAAAAGTTTGTTTGGCGATCGCCAGTACTTCCAATGCATCCAGCCTTCCCCAGTCTTCCCAGTTAAAACCTCTTGGTCTGCGGTTGGTAGGCGCTACCAGTACGCCCCAGTCTTTCTGTATATAGGCGCGGGCCTGGTTAATAGCCTGTACTTCGGCGCCATGCACAGAAAGGAAAAGGGAAGGCGCTTTGCCAGTGTTGGCCGCTGCAGGTACCTGTGGGGATACACTGTAATATTGTATGCTGCCATCTATATTACTTACAAAGGTGCTGCTGTAATGATCGCCGGGATCTACGACCTGCAGCGCGATTGTCTTTTCGTCAATAGCCTGTTTGCCGTTGAGCAGCGAGAGCTTGCAGCTGGCGTCCCCTTTCTGGCGGATGTTCCCGGCATCCATACGGAAGCCAACCTTGCGGGTGGTCATCGCTGCAATGTCAGGCAGTGCTGTTGTTAATTCTTTACCTGCTATAGTAGCTTTTAACTGTAATCCTTTCAATGGTTTCGTAGTAGTATTCACGATCACTACTGCGCCCCAGCGCTCATCATTCTGCTGACCGGTAACGATAAATGGCATGGTGGAATCTGCTTTGCTGATATATACAGGCTGCTGAGGGAATAACAATTGTGCCTGCAGGCCTTGTCTGCCCCAGCTTCTGGCGGTACGCACAAAGAATTCGTTCAGGCCTTTTTTAAGTTGTACAGGAAAATACATCCAGCCATAACGGTATACATCTCCTGCGTGGGGCACGCCGTTCACATACACCATCTGGTGGCCGGAGATATTCAACACAGCTGTTTGCGCGGTAGCTGATTCATAAGTAAGATAGAGGTACCCGTTATTGATGCTTCGTCCGCTGAACGTGCCTGCGCTGTCTGCCGTGATAGCTTGCCAGCTGCCTGCTGCGTCTTTTTCATTAGTGGGAGCGCTGCCGCCTTCCACTGGTGTGATCAGCTTATTGGCATTCAGCAGAAAGGCCAGCTGATCGGTAAAGAGGGCTTGCCTGCCATATTGATGGCATGGCCCGCTGATCAGGCCTTTAGTAAAAACATAGGCTTGCTGGGCATGTAATATGGTATGCGCCAGCAATAAGATCCATAGTAACAGGGTTCGTCTGAGCATCGTGATTTGATATTATCGGTTTACCGGTCAAAATAAAAAATAGGCAAGTTAAACAGAAAAGAATAGGGGAAAGCGGTCATTTACAGGTTTGAGCGTATAGCCGCCTATACCAACTTTAGTGTTATAAGCCAAAGAGAAGAGTGTACTTATCAACGTAAAGCACATTTGCAAATATTTTAATTTAAATTTTTGTTATAAAGTCATAAGAAATGTCAGTATTTTATAGTTCAAAAAAAGGGAACTTTTGCTTTGGGGGAAGCGGGACTGCTTTTACAACCAAATGCCAACATGAACACACTAGATGCTGTATTAGTAGAAAGGTTACATAAAAATGATGTAGCCGCCTTTGATACCCTATACTGGAAGTATCACGAAGTAGTTTACCGCAATATCCTCAAATTTGTAAAGGAGACAACGGTAGCCGAAGATATTTTACAGGAGGTATTTATAAAGCTTTGGGAAAAAAGACAGGAGATCAAAGCCTCTCAATCTGTGGCTGGCTGGTTGTTTGTGATCAGTTTTAATCTATCTGTGAACTATACCCGGAAGAAACTGCGCGAACAGAACCTGCATAAGAAGCTATTGGCGCAGGAACTGGGGGATGAATTATCCCTGGATTATAAGACCATGCAGGAAGGACAGTACCACCTGCTGGAAAAGGCTATTGCCGAATTATCCCCGCAAAGGCGCAAAATTGTTACCCGTTGCAAGCTGGAAGGCAAAACCTATGATGAAGTTGCCAGCGAGCTTAATATCTCCCGTAACACCGTGAAAGAACATCTTTCTGCCGCCATGGTGAAGCTCAATGATTACATCCAGAAGAATGCGGAGCATAAGTTTATAGTGCTCTTGCTGCTGTTCCTCCATAACGACTTATGAAGGGGAAAATGCATAACTTGCCATCAGATGTATATTACTGTTAAATATATGTGATTTTTTTTGGGAATACACCCACCCTTTTTTATCACCTCATTGTATTTAATTTAAACAACCGAACAGCGTGCACAATAGGAAGGAATATCTCAGGCATTTATTACATACCGAGGAGTGGACGATTGCTGAAAGGGAATGGATGCTGCAATATCTGGACGGGAATGATCTTTCGGAGCTGGAGGAAATAGCAGCAGAGGAATTTGATGCAGACCTATTATCTGTCAAGCACACCCTGGACAGGAAACTGTCAGAGAAGCTCTTAAAGAGAATTCATAAGGATATACCCGTTCCCCCCGTTTCCAGCGGAAGGAATATACGGGTATACAGCTTACGGATAGCTGCTGCGGCAGCCATATTGCTGGCCGTGGGAATAGGATACTATCGTTTTAGCAGGCAGGCGCCTCCGCAGCAGGTGATTAGCACCACAAAGGAACGTAAAGTGATCACGCTGCCTGACGGATCGCTGGTATCCCTGGAGCCGGGCTCCACGCTGGAGTATCCGCAACAGTTTAACCGGGAAAAAAGGGAAGTGAACCTGAACGGTGAAGCTTTTTTTGAAGTGGCCCATAATGATAAGCAGCCTTTTGTGATTCATTCGCCACTGATCAATACCACTGTACTGGCTACTTCCTTTAATATAGAGGCCCGCAATGCAAAAGAGGCGAGAGTAGTGGTGGTAACGGGCCGTGTACAGGTGCTCGCAAAAGGCGAAGCCGACAGCAATGCGCAGGCGATGATCGTAACCGCCAATAAAAGCGCCGTATATAATAAGATGACAGATCACCTGGAGATGAAAGATGCTGCTGACGATGCGCGCTTCTATGCGCAGAAACGTACGGGCAAGTTCATGTACAAAGGTGTGCCGCTTGAGAAAGTGGTGAACGATCTGGAACGATATTATAATACTACGATCGAAACAGATAAGCGGATCAGGTCCTGCGCCTTTAACGGAGATTTTGATATCGATGACGACCTGGACAAAGCACTTACGCTCATTGCAATATCTTTAAATGCGAATATTCATAAGGACAGCAGTACCAACAGCTATCGCATCACCGGAGGTAGTTGTCAGTAAGAAGTAATCTAAACTAAAACCTAGTAGAAAACCAAAAGTCAATCGCTATTATGAACAGTCCCTATTTGACCCAGCCAAAGTAACCTTTCAGTTACAAGGAGGGTAAGGTTAATCCAGCAAACATTGTATTTGCAGAGAATCTATTGGTGTTTCTGGTGTCGGAAAACGACCGGAACGGGCTCCTATGCCCCTGTACTAAGTAGCATTGTGCATAATAAAGTAATACAACAGATTAAGAGTCAACCAAACTGAATCAACTATGATGGAAAGTTACCAATCACCGCCAACCGGTTAGTCAATCATTTACAGGTTTATCCAATGTAAAAATCACTGCGCTGTATAACAGCTGCTGAACTATTGCCTGTTCCTGCAAAAGAACAGGACCGGCAATCTATTTCCTTAACTGTACAAGGCATCCCGTAAAAAACATGCAGGATGCTAATGGCACCCTATTGGCCTATACCTTGTACTTAACGCTAATTAAATCATGCGCATTAAAAAGAGGCTCTTTTTAAAACTATCAACACTGGTGCTGGTGCTCTTAATGAGCACTATGAAAAGCCCGAAAGCGGCAGGTATGAGCACGCAGAACGCGCTCGACAAAAAGATCACCGTCGAATTAAAAGACGTGCTGTTAAAAGATGCACTGGAGAGGATAGGGAATCTGGCCGATATATCATTTGTGTATGTAAATAACGATGCGCTGGATATTAACAAAGTGACGGTTCATGCGCATGATGAAAAAGTAGGTGCGCTGCTTGACAAGCTGCTCACTCCCTATTCCCTTTCCTACTCGCTGGTGTATGACCGTATTGTGATCCGTAAGATTGAAAAGAAAGCTGCACGCGCTGCAGAGGCGCTTAACATTGAACCGGTGATTGTACCGCAGCAAAAAGGTATTATAGATGTAAAGGGTGTGGTTACCTCTGAAAAGAGAGAGCCTTTACCAGGCATCACCGTAGGCGTGAAAGGTGTCGCACGCGGCGCTATTACCAACGAGAAAGGTGAGTTTGAGCTGAAGCGCATCAGCAGCGATGCGATACTGGTGTTCAGCGGCACCGGCTACCGGGTGGAGGAAGTAAACCTCAGCACTTTTAAGGGAGGCCTGCTGGCTATACAGCTGAAAGAAAAGCCAACCAGCCTGCAGGAAGTAGTGGTAACCGGTTTCCAGAATATAGATAAGAACAAATTCTCCGGCGCTGCTACCCGCCTGAAAATGGAAGACGCCAAAATAGAAGGCGTGGCTGATGTAAGCCGCATGCTGGAAGGGCGTGTAGCCGGTGTAGCTATACAGAATGTTTCCGGTACTTTTGGTACCGCTCCTAAAGTACGTATCCGCGGGGCTACTTCCATTAACGGTGATAACAAGCCGCTATGGGTGGTGGATGGAGTAGTGCTGGAAGATGTGGTGAACATCTCCAACGATCAATTGTCCAGCGGTGACCCTACCACCTTGCTGGGTTCTGCCGTTGCAGGTCTTAACTCCAATGATATTGAAAGCTTCGACATCCTGAAAGATGCCGCCGCTACTGCATTATATGGCGCCCGCGCCATGAACGGCGTAGTGGTGATCACAACCAAGAAAGGACGTGTGGGCAAGGCCGTTGTAACCTATACCGGTAACTTCAGCACGCAGCTAAAGCCCAACTACGACAACTATAATATTATGAACTCCGCGCAGCAGATGTCTGTACTGGGCGAGCTCGAACGTAAAGGTATTCTTACTTCCGACATCCTTTCCCGCGGCGATATTGGCGTATATGGTAAAATGTACGAACGCCTGAACGGGGACGATAACGGCAATTTTCCCCTGGAAAACACGCCTGCCGCCAGAAAAGCATTCCTCATGCGTTATGCCAAGGCGAACACCGACTGGTTTGATATTCTTTTCCGCAACAATTTTATCCAGGAGCATTCCTTAAGCATCTCCACCGGAACTGACAGATCGCAATCCTATTTTTCTACCAGCTATTATGGCGATAATGGCTGGACGATAGGCGACAAAGTGAACCGGTATACCATTAACTATCGCAATAATTATAAATTCTCCGACCGGCTCTCTACCGGTTTTTCTACATTGGGATCTGTGAGGCAGCAAAGGGCTCCGGGCGCTTTAACGCGTACCAGCAACCCGGTGGAAGGTAAGTACGACCGCGATTTCGATATCAATCCCTTCAGCTATTCTCTCAATACCAGCCGTACTTTAACTGCTTTTGACGAGAACGGCAACCTTGAATACTTCAGAAGGAATTTTGCTCCCTTCAACATTATCAATGAGCTGCAGAACAATTACCTGAACCTGAATATGATCGATCTGCGCCTGCAGGGAGATCTCTCCTTTAAGCTGACCGACCACCTGCGTTACGAATTTGTGGGCGCCCTGCGTTATGTAAAGTCTTCCCGCGAGCACCAGATCACGGAGAATGCTAACATGGCCAACGCTTATCGTGCAAACGGTAACGCTACCATTGCTGAAAACAATAAATTTCTTTACAGAGATCCAAACAATCCCGACGGGCAGCCTATTGTAGTATTGCCTTATGGCGGATTCTACAACCGTTCAGAAGATCAGCTGGTAAATTATGACTTCCGCAACAGCCTTACCTATACCAACACTTTTCGCGAGAAGCATAACCTGAACGTACTGGTGGGTCAACAGGTGAAATACGCCGACCGCCAGGCAGCTTCCAATACAGGGTATGGATACCAGTACGAAAATGGAGGCGTACCCTTTATTGACTACCGTATCCTTAAACAAACCATCGAAGGCAATTTTCCTTACTACGGCATGAGCAAAGATTTTGATCGCTTTGCCGCTTTTTACGCAACCTCCACCTATGCTTACGATAGTAAGTATAATCTGACCGGTACGGCCCGTTATGACGGATCAAACCGGTTAGGGCAGTCCCGCAAGGCCCGTTGGTTGCCAACATGGAGCGTGGCAGGTTCCTGGAATGTGGACAGAGAGCCTTTTATGCAACGGGTAAACGTGGTTGACTACCTGACGCTGAGGGCCAGTTATGGACTAACGGCCAGTATGGGGCCTGCCACCAACTCCAACATTGTATATAACACCATCAACACCAATCGCCCTCATCTCAACGAGGTGGAGTCTGTTATCAAACTGGCGCACCTTCAGAATGATGATCTCACATGGGAAAAATTATACACGACCAACGTGGGCGTGGATGCAAGCTTTCTTGACAGAAGGCTGAACCTTAGCATGGACCTTTACACCCGCAAAAGCTTTGACCTGATCAGCATTATCAAAACCTCCGGTATTGGTGGCGAGATCTATAAAGCCGCCAACTATGCCGATATGCAATCGAAAGGTGTGGAAGTAATGATAGGTGGTCAGATCATACGCAGGAAGGACTGGGGCTGGAGAACCAACCTCACCTTCGGTTATAATACCAACAAGATCACCAATGCCAAGAACATTCCCACCATATTTGACCTGGTGGTGGCAGAAGGTGGTAATAAGGAGGGATACCCTGTACGCGGTCTCTTCTCCATTCAATATAAAGGCCTTGACGGCCGTACCGGCCTTCCCCTGTTTGTAGACCAGAATGGAAACAATAAATCCGATGTGTACCTGCAGGATAACCAGACGGCCCACCTCGTATACGAAGGGCCGGTAGATCCTCCTGTAACAGGCGGTTTCTCCAACACCTTTAACTATAAGGCATTTTCACTGAATGTGTTCTTCACTTACCAGTGGGGCAACAAGATCCGCCTGTACCCGGCCTTCAAAACAGACTACTCTGACCTGGACGCCATGCCTAAAGAGTTCTATGACCGCTGGATGATGCCGGGCGAAGAGAAGCTGACAAAGGTGCCTTCCATTGTAGATGCCTTCGAACAGATCTTGTTCGGCGGCGCATATCCTTATAACAATTACAACTATTCAACTGAAAGGGTGGCAAAGGGGGACTTTATCCGCTTGAAAACGGTATCGCTTACTTACCAGATGCCACCGGCGCTCATTAAGCGTGCAGGCCTGAGCATGATGTCGGTTACAGCGGCAGCTATAAACCCCTGGCTAATTTATGCAGACAAGAAATTAAAGGGACAGGATCCGGAGTTCTTCAATTCGGGCGGGGTTGCACAGCCTATCCAAAAACAATTCACGCTCTCATTAAAAGTAGGTATTTAAAAAGGACAGTATGATAAAACAACGTATCATAATCTTCTCTGTGTTTTTAGGGACGATGATATTTGCCGGTTGCAACAAATACCTGGACCAGGTGCCCGATAGTACCTGGACAGACCTCAGCACACCGGAAAAGGTTTCCCGCTTACTGGGAACTGCTTATCCTAAATCCAATTACATCACCTTCTGCGAAGCGATGACCGATAATGTGACCGATAAGGGCACAGGTGTGGTAGAACGGGTGAACCAGGACCCGTTCATGTTCAGCGATGTGCAGAACGACAAAGAAGACTCGCCGGAAGCGTATTGGCATGCCTGTTATAATGCCATCTCTGCCGCTAACCATGCGTTACAGGCCTGCGATAAGGCCGGTAATACGCAGGCCTACATCCGCCAGCGCGGAGAGGCGCTGGTAGCAAGGGCCTATGCCCACTTTATGCTGGTAAACTTCTTCTCAAAATTTTATGATCCCGCTACTGCTGCTTCAGACCCCGGTATACCTTATGTAACGGAGCCGGAAACGGTGGTGATCAAACAATACGAGCGTAAGACAGTGGCCTATGTTTATGATATGGTGGAAAAAGATCTTTTGGAAGGCTTGCCATTGATCAGTGATGACATTTATTCGGTTCCACGTTATCACTTTAACAGGGCCGCTGCTTATGCTTTTGCTACGCGTTACTACCTTTTCAAAAAGGATTATGCCAAGGTGCTGGAATATGCCAACCAGGTGTTTGGTAATAATGACCTGGCCTCCAATATGCGGCCCTGGAACACGACCTATGCTAATATGTCGCCTGCGCAGATCTGGAACACGTACGCCAACGCTACTGAAAATGCAAACCTGCTGCTGGCGGAAACAGCTTCCCTGTATGGAAGGAATGGCCCCCGTTACCGTTACGGTATGGACTATGCACGCCAGATTGCTATACTCGCCAATAACGTAACAGGTGGCAGGTGGGTATATCCTGTATACTACTATGGCAACCAGGACTACTTCGTACCCAAGCTCACAGAATACTTTGTAAAAGCGTCCGTCAATGCAACGATCGGTGATCCCTATGTGATGATTCCGCTCTTCACTACCGAGGAAGTGCTGTTTAGCCGGGCAGAGGCAAATGCCTACCTGGGTAACACCGCCGCCGTACTGCAGGATCTTAATCTCTTTGCCAGCAAACGGATCAGCAATTACAGTGCATCCCAGCATGCGGTTACCAGTGCCAAGATACGGTCTTACTATGGTACCAATGACGTACAGGCAGGATTGATTGCTACGATACTTGATTTCAAACGCGCTGAGTTTGTGCAGGAAGGCATGCGCTGGTTTGACCTGCAGCGCTACAAAGCGCAGGTCACGCATGGCACAAGGACCGGTCAGGTCTATGTGCTGACCGCCGATGATAAACGCAGGGTATTGCAGATCCCGCAATCTGCCACTACTTCCGGCATTGCATTAAACCCAAGATAAATATCGTTTGCCCGGCGCAAAATAAAATAACCAAGTATGAAGACTATAAAAACGCTTTTGTTCTGCTTATCGCTGGCACTGCTGGCGGCCTGCTCCAAAGAAGATGATCTGGGTGAGATAGAAGACATTCCCGGCCTGGGTGGCGATACCTGGACGCCCGGCCCCCTGGACCGCTGGCTGTACGATACACTGACCGTGCCTTTCAACATCGCGGTAAAATATAAATGGGACCAGTTTGAATTTGAGCTCAATAAAGTACTGGTGCCTCCTAAAGAAGAAAAGGTAATACCGGTAATGTCTGCCATTAAGAAGGTATGGATCAACAACTATATCGAAGAGGCAGGGCTTACTTTCTTTAAGAAGTACTCTCCCAAGTTCTTTATCCTGTCTGGCAGCGCGAGCTGGAACGAGAACGGCACCATTACACTGGGTACTGCGGAAGGCGGCCGTAAGGTGGTGCTGTACCTGCTCAATGATTTCCGCACGAAGGGTATGCCGGGTTATGTGCCCTCAGATTCTTCCAATGTAAAGCAAATGTTCCATGTAATAGAACATGAGTTCGGGCATATCCTGCACCAGACCATTATGTACCCGCAGGAGTTCAAGCAGATCAGCACCGGTTATTATACCGGTAACTGGAATAACATTTCCGATGCTGCCGCCAGGCAGGACGGGTTTGTAACTGCCTACGCCATGTCTGCCTACGACGAAGATTTTGTGGAGATGATCTCTATGATGCTGGTGGAAGGAAGAGCTGGTTTTGAGAAGATCGTGAACAGTATTCCGCCGGGTACCAGTATCAACGGAATGAGCCAGGCAGACGCCAAAGCGCGCCTGAGGAGGAAAGAGACCATGGTAGTGGATTACTTTAAAACAGTCTGGAAAATAGATTTCTATAGCCTGCAGACTAAAACCCGTAAAACAATAGATCAACTGCTGTATTGAGTACAAACGTGCGGCACACGTCATACAACATAAACCAACATTATGAGAAAATATTTATTATGCCTGATCCTCATCATCGCCGTCTTCACCGCTTGTAAAAAAGAGGATGACCCGGTTTTTGACCAATCGCCGGATGCGAGGATCACTGCAACATTGAACAAATACCAACAGGAGCTGGTGAATGCTCCTTACGGCTGGAAAGGGCTGATCTTCCCCAAGGGGATCCCCCGGAGCGTATTCAGCTTTTACTTCAAATTCAGTGACGCCAACAGGGTAAGCATGTTCTCTGATTTTGATGCAAGCACTTCTACCACATTGAAGGAAAGCAGCTATCGCCTGAAAGCATTGCAACAACCCTGTTTATTATTTGATACTTATTCTTATGTGCATTTGCTATCCGACCCTGATGCCGGTGTGAACGGCGGCGCTTATGGCGCTGGCCTGAGCTCGGATTTCGAATTTTCGCTGGACGGCATATCCGGCGATACGATCAAGCTGACGGGCAGGTTCAATAAATGCGAAGCTTATCTCGTAAAGGCTACGCAGCAGGAGCAGGCTGATTATATAAACCTGCAGCGTAACAGGGATTTTGATCATATCACAGACTTCATCAATTACTGGAAAAGGTTTAAGGCCGGCGGTAAGCAATATGATATTATTATCAACAAGCCCGGGCATTTCATCATGTTCGTATGGCTGGACGAGGGTGGTGTAAGGCACGAGTTTGTGACAGGATTTTATTACACGCCCAGAGGAGTAGCATTTGCACCTGCTTTCACAGATGGCCAGCAGACGATCGCCGGTATTGAGAACATTGCCTGGGACCCGGCCAACCAGGTAATAAAAGGTATTGCAAATGGAGAGAACGTGACCATCACCGGCTCGCCCCAACCGCTGGCGCCTGAGAAAGAAGGTCCCCGGCGCTGGTGGCAACAAGGCCAGGGCATTAGCTACTGGGTAGCTCCGGCTGGCTTCCGTTCCAATGGCGTAGAAGATGCATTCGGCATCAGCAATCTTCCCGGTTATTATTTCATGGGTTTCTGGCCTCAGTACGATGGCAGTCCTTACGACCTTCTGGGCTTTGTAACAGTAGAGGACAATGAGGCCGCACTGAGATACGGGCCTGCTTTCAGGGACCCCACCTTCAGTGCAGATGGAAAAGTGAATTTCACCTACTACGGTTACCTGGGAGAGTTTCCTGCAGATCAAACCCCTATCACAAGAACAAGGTTACAGCTAACCGATGCCTCAGGCTACTATCTGGTACAGATAGGCCCCCAGGCCTGGGACATGGTAAGCGCCAGGGATGGTAAAACCTGGATAACCTGGTTCAAGTGATCTATATAAAGCTATATCAATGATTGAAAAAAGTACTGTTATGCGAAATATTTTTACTGTACTATTCAGAAAAACCCTCATCCCCGGCCTGATGCTCCTGTTGCTGGCTTCCAGCGCGATGGCGCAGACAGATATCAGCATCGGCACAGGTACCGCCGGTAACGGGAACAGTTCGTATCCCGCCCCATTACAGGACTATTGGGAAGGCAGCCGCGCCCAATATTTGTTCAGGGCCTCAGAGCTGACTGCCGCAGGCATGGGCCCCGGCATGATCAGTGCTGTTAAGTTCAATGTAGTTGCCCTGAACAGCATGGAAATTATTGAACAATATTCCATCAAGATCGCTACTACTTCATTGAACAGCCTTACCACCACCGGCTGGGAGAATACCGGCGCAGCGCGCTATGGCCCCGTAGATTATACACCGGCAATGGGCATCAACGCGTTCCCGTTCACCGGAGGATCTTTTTTCTGGAATGGTACGGACAATATTATAGTAGAGGTTTGTAACGGAGGTGATGACTGGAGCGGTAATGCTACCGTGCCCTGGACCACCGGTCTTCCCTTCAACGCCTCCCGTGGTTATGCACAGGATGGCCAGGGAAGCCTTTGCGGCTATACGGGCACTACCACTAACGGCACCGCATCCACCCGCCCCAATATTATCTTTACCTGGCAGGCTGCAGCGCCCTGTACCGGTACGCCTAACGGTGGTACCGCTGTTAGCAACATGGGCAGCGTTTGCCTGGGCGGTACTTTTTCACTCAACCTTACCGGTGCTACAGTAGCTTCCGGTTTAAGCTATCAATGGCAATCATCTGCCAACAACAGCACCTGGGCCAATATACCGGGTGCTACTACTGCCAGTTATACCGGGACTCAGGCAGCCAGCACTTATTACCGCTGTATCGTTACCTGTACCAATGGCGGTGGATCTGCTCCATCTGCCAGCGTGCAGGTATCGTCTCCTACATTAGTATCCGGTGTTTTCTCCATCAATAAGGGAGCGCCTACAGATCCTGTAGTGGCCCGCAACTTTAATTCTTTCAATGATGCATATAACTACATTAAATGCGGCATCAGCAATGCGGTTGTGTTTAATGTATTGGCCGGAAGCGGCATTTACAACGAACAGCTGGTGATGGCGCCGGTACCGGGCGCATCTGCCACCAATACGGTGACGTTTAACGGTAATGGGCAGACCCTCTCCTATAAAGCCAGCAATGGCTCTCAAAGGGCTACCATTAAACTGGACGGTGCAGATCACATCATCTTTAATAACCTGGTGATCGAAGCAACGGGCTCTACGTCTTCAGAATATGGTTATGGTGTGCAGTTGATGAATGATGCAGATTCCAACGTTGTTAACAACTGTACCATTAATGTAAATACTACTTCTACCTCTACGAACTTTGCGGGAATCGTGGTAAGCTCTTCCGCTACTTCCGCAACGACGAGTGGTGATGCAAAATGTGATGCCAACGTTTTCAGCGGTAATAATATTACCGGTGGTTATTACGGTATTACTTTAGTAGGCAGCGATAATTTTGCGAATGGAAGTAACAGGATCCTTAACAACCAGGTGAAAGACTTCTATACCTACGGTCTGTACCTGAGCTATACCTTCAATACATCCATTACCGGAAATACCATTAGCAGGCCAACGCGTACGACGGTGGATGATTTCTACGGTGTTTATCTTACTCAGCTGAACACCAAGGACAGTATTTACAGAAACCGGATCACTGATCCTTTCGGTGGCTCGCTCACCAATACGAGTGATTTTTACGGTGTGTATTTCACCGGTGTGGATGCATTGGTAAGCCTGGAGAATATTGTCGCCAATAACCTTATATATAATATTACCGGCGCCGGAACTGCATATGCTTTCTATAACAGCAGTTCAGACAACGTATATTTTTATCACAATACCATTGCACTGGATGGCAGTACTACCAGTGCGTCCTATGCTACCCGTGGCCTGTATATTACTACCAGCCAGGTGGACGGGGTGGCCTTTGTTAACAACATTGTGGCCATTACCCGCACTGGTCCTGGTCCCAAGCACGCGCTATACATTGGCACTACCACCAGCAGCATTATTTCTGACAGGAACGTGTTGTTCATTGCACCTAATGCGGGTAATGCCTTTATCGGTTACTATTCTGCCAACCAGCCAACGTTGTCTAACTGGCAAACGGCTACCGGCGGATATGATACTACTTCCCTGACATCTAACCCGATGTTTACTTCTACGTCCACAGGTAATTACAGCCCTGTGAACGCTTCTATTGATAACCGCGGTATAGCGGCCGGTTATCCTATCGATATTAACGGCGCTCCACGTAGCGCTACTACACCGGACATAGGCGCGTATGAATTTACACCTCCGCCCTGTACAGTGCCTCCTACACCTGGTACCGCTACAGTAGCCCTTAACCCGGTATGTGTGAATGTGCGTGTGCCGTTCAGTCTTACCGGCAATACGGTGGGCTTAACACAAACTTACCAATGGCAGGTATCCTCCACTGCTGCAGGTCCATATACAAACCTGGGCAGCCCGCTGACCAATCCCGATACGATCATTACTGCCACTGTTACTTCCTGGTACAGGGTAGCGGTGACCTGTAGCGGTAACACGGCCTATTCTGCGCCTGTACAATTGACGGTTACGCAGGCATTGCCAGGCGATACCTATACCATCGATAAAACAGCAGCACCAGGCACGCCCAAGACCTATCTGAGCTTTAATGCCGCCAAGGCTGCATTGGAATGCGGTATTGCCGGTCCGGTGATCTTCGATGTGAAGTCAGGCGGTACACCTTACCTGGAGCAGCTGATCCTCGATTCTATCCCCGGCGCCTCCGCTGTGAATACCATTACATTCAGGGGCAATGGCAATACGATCAAATTTAGCTCTACCGATACGGACGAACGCGCCGTGATCAAGCTGCGCCGTACAGACCATGTAACCTTTGACAGCCTGGTAATAGACGCAACAGGAACCGGCGACTATGGATTTGGCGTGCAGCTGATCAACAATGCAGACAGCAACACCATCCGTAAATGCCGGATCATTACTTCTACTACCGAGACCTATACCGAATATGCAGGTATCGTTGTAAATGCTTCAGAGAGCAGCGCTACCACCTCCGGTGCTACGCTGTGCGACGATAACACTTTTGACCGCAATACCATCATTGGTGGCTACTATGGAATCACCTTGTATGGAGATGACGACAAGATGCTGAAGAACAACCGGGTGACCAATAACGATATACGGGAATTCTATTCAACCGGTATCAGCGTCAGCTATTCTTCCAATGGCCTGGTAGAAGGCAACACGATCAGCCGTCCAACCCGTACCAACAGCAGCTATACGGTGACCGCTATCAGCGTATACTACGAAAGCAATAAGCTGGTAGTGTCCCGCAATACCATTACCAATCCTTTTGGCGGAGAACCGAACAGCACCAATGATTTCTATGGTATCTATGTGCAGTATGCCAATGCAGAGGAAGGACAGGAAAACCTGATCGTGAATAACCTGCTGTATAATATTAATGGTAAGAGCTACCAGTACGGTATCACCAACTATTACGCAGATAATAACTACTACTATCATAACACCGTGTCCCTGGATGATCAATCCTATACAGGAACGGACTACACCAGGGCTTACTATGTAGAAGGAGAAGTGGCCGGTATACGGATCTTCAATAATATCGGCACCGTTACACGTAGCGGTACCGGCCGTAAACACGGCATCTACGTCGGTAACACCAACAGTGATGTCACTTCCGACTACAATGACTTTTATGTAAGCGGCACGCAGAGCTTTTTTGGTTACTACGGCGCCGATATTGCTACCCTGCAGACCTGGCAGACCACGGCTTTCCAGGATGCAAACAGTCTTAGCACAGATCCGATATACGCAGATCTTGCCGGAGGCAACCTGTCGCCGGTGATCTCTCCGTTGGATAATACAGGTACCCCGCTGAATGTGCCCATTGATATCCGCGGTATTACCAGAAGTACTACCACGCCTGATATCGGTGCATTCGAGATCAGCATACCGCCCTGCGTAGCGCCGCCAGTGGCAGGTACGGCAGTGGCCAATCCAGCATCTAATGTTTGCCTGGGCGCCAGCATCGCACTAACCCTGAACGGCAATACTTCCGGCGGCGGACAGGTGTACCAGTGGTTTGCAGGCAAAACAGCTGCAGGCCCCTGGAGGGCGATCAGTGAAACACGCTATGTGAAGGAGTTTAAGACAGAGCTTACAATGGAGAACTACTTCCGTTGTATGGTCATCTGCGGCGGAACAGATACGGCTTACTCAACGCCCGCTTTTGTGAACATGAACGCACCGCTGCCTTCAGGTTTCTATACCATCAACCCGGCCGCTCCGGTAGGTAACAGGAACTATCAGTCCTTTACGCAGGCAGTGGCAGCTTTGGAATGCGGTATTGCAGGATGGGTAACCTTTAACGTGTTCCCCGGTACTTATACAGAGCAGGTGAGGATGCACAGGGTATACGGCGCTTCCGATACCAGCCGCATCACCTTCCAGAGCCGCGACCATGACGCTGCTTCCGTAACACTGGCATTTACCAATACCAGCGCAGCTAATTACGTGCTGAAGCTGGACAGCGCCAGCTATGTGACCTATAAAGAGCTCACCATTAAATCAAACGGCACCAGCAATGGCAGGGTAGTGGAACTGGCTAATACAGCATCTGCTGACAGCCTGCTGAATAATATCATTAACGCCCCTGTATCTACCAGCAGCACTGCCAATGTGGTTGGCATCTATGCGGATGATCTGAAAGGTGGGGATAACGTGATCAAAGGCAACACCGTTAATAACGGCAGCAGCGGTATTAATATATCCGGTACTGCTACAGACAACCTGTTGCCCAGACTGGTGATAGACAGCAATACCGTAACCGGATCTTACCAGTATAACATCTATACTTACTACACCAGCCGCATAAGGATCAGCAGGAATACCCTGCAAGTAAATGGTGTGCGCAGCACTACCACCTACGGCCTGTATGCTGGCTACAGTGATACTGCTTACCAGGTGATTGGTAACACGGTAAATATCAGGAACACTACGGGCACTGTATATGGTATCTATGTATATTATAGCGATGCTACGCAGCTGCTGCCCGGCAGGATTGCCAATAACAGGATCAAAGCCTTTACCAACAATACCGGCAGCCTGTATTGTTTATCTAACTACTACTCCAGCTATAATGACGTGGTGAACAACGTTATCAGCATTAAAACATCCGGCAGCACAGCTTATGGTTTGTACAGCTACCAGGATGAGTTCACCAACTATTATAATAACTCCGTATTGAGCACGGCTACCTCCGCTACCAATAATGCGGCGGCTTATTTCAATCCTGATGGCTTTGTGAAGCTGCGTAATAACATTTTCTCTCATCAGGCTGGTGGTAACGCACTGTATGCAAACGACCCCGATGTGCTCAACAGCGATTACAATACATTCTATACCACAGGCACCAACCTGGTGCGCAGGGGCACGCCCGCAGAAAGCTACGCCAACCTGCAGTTGTGGAGAGATACCAGCAACCTGGATCTCAGCTCCATTGTTTATAAACCCGCATTTGAGAATGACTCTACCCTGGAACCTGCAGTGAACATCCCGGATGTATGGGCTATCCATGGCCGTGGTGTGCAGGTACCTGGTAACGACAGGGATATCAGGGACAGCATCAGGCCAACTACCCTGATCGCGGGCGTACCTGATATGGGTGCTTACGAATTCCTGCCTGCCGTTATACCGCCTGCATTACCGGCTACACCGGCTCAACCGGCGCCTGGTATCACGCAGACCTTTATGTTCGGTACGGATACGGTAACCAAGATCACCTGGGGGCCTTCTGCACCCGATACAGTAGGTGTAAGGCGCTACTCCGGTGTAATACCGCCCAATGTAGACCAGAGCAAGGAGTTTATGTATTTCTATACAGATGTAGATGCCAGCGCGCCTGCCAGCGGCTTCTCCGTTCAGCAATACTTTGTGGATTCCTGGCAGGGCTCTTTCAAAAAACAAACGGATATCAGGCTGGGCAGAACAGATGCCAGCAATGCATGGAAAGTGAACGACAGCAGCAGGATAGACGATATAGAAAATATTATTGCAGATACCAGCCTGCCTAACCTGGATAAATACACCGGCCTGAAAGGGAATATGGTGACACCGCCCATCACCCTGCAGCCCGCAGACAGCTCCAACAGGGGCACCCGCTTCTGGGTAGGTTACGGCCATCACCAGTTCTTTGATCCCAATTACGGCTCTTATAATGAGCAGGGCATGGTGCTGTATCTCAGTGCAGAAGATTCTGCCAATGTAACGGTGCGTATCAATGGTACTTCCTATGTGAAGCGTTACCATATACCTGCCAACACGGTGATCACCAGTGAGGAATTGCCGAAGACCGGCCTGTTTGACGCACGCCTGTTGCAGGAGGGCGCTTCTGAAAGAGGTATCAGCATTGAAAGCGATATTCCGATCGTAGCGTATGCGCACATCTATGGTAATACCTCATCAGGCGCTACCATGCTGTTACCGGTGGGTACTTACGGTTATGAGTATTACACGCTTTCAACCAAGCAAAGCTATTCATCCAATACTTATTCCTGGTTCTATGTAGTAGCCGCGTATGACAACACTGAAGTGGAGATCATCCCCAGCCAACGCACACTGGCAGGCCGTCCGGCAGAAGTGCCTTTCAAGGTGACCCTGAACAGGGGAGAAGTTTACCAGGTGCTGGGCGCTTTATTAAGCGAAAACTCCAGCTCAGGATTTGACCTCTCCGGCAGCCGTGTAAGGTCTGTGCAGAATTCCGCTGGTAAATGTTACCCGATCGCTGTGTTCTCTGGCAGCAGCCGTACCTCCATCAATTGCGACGGCGGCACCGGTGGAAATGGTGATAACCTCATCCAGCAGAACTTCCCGTCTCAGGCATGGGGTAAGCGTTACCTGACCGCGCCTACTTCTATAGATAATGATCCTTCTTCCTTAATGACCAACATTTACCGCGTACTGGTAAAAGATACCGCTACCAAGGTAACGAGGAATGGTCAGCTCTTAACGAACCTGATCAACAAACGCTACTACCAGTTTGAAAGCGATAGTGCAGACCGTATAGAGGCAGATCAGCCGGTGATGGTGGCGCAGTATATGGCTTCCTACAGTGGTTGTCCCAATACCCTGAGCGATGGCGATCCTGAAATGATCTATCTCAGTCCGCTGGAGCAGGGTATCAAGAAAATGGGGTTATACCGCAATACAGAGGAAGGCATCGTGGTGAACTATCTCACCGTGATCATTCCTACTGCCGGTGTGCCTACATTGCTCATAGACGGTACCAATTCCTTTGATTTTGTTTACCAGCATCACAATATGCCTGGCTATACCGTGGTAGTAAAACGCTGGGATGCAGACAAAGCCCAGTGTATTGTTACGAGCGATTCCGCCTTTACCGCCATCACCTATGGCGAGGGCAGTGCAGAAAGCTATGGCTATAATGCCGGTACGCTGGTGAAGAACCTGAACGCATTACCGTCCTTCAATAATATTTACAACGGCAGCGGCCAGGCCAATAAATATACCTGCGCCAAAACACCGTTCCGCTTCTCTATGCTGATCTCTGTTAAGCCTACCATCTTAACATGGAAGTTCAGCGAAGTGAGCAACCTTACATCGAATTTAGATGTAACCCAGGCTAATCCTGTACCGGTTGATTCTGTGGAAGTAAACGGCCGCAAATACTTTGAGTTCACGGTAGATTCCAACTACGTGTTCTCTGCACCGGGTACCTACTATGTGCCTATTGTTATGACGCACCCGGATATAGAAAGCTGCGGTAACAGCCTGGAGACTATCCTGCCTGTAACAGTTATACCGGCGCCTGTGGTTGACTTTGACGTGTCTTACTCCGGATGTATCGGCGATACTGCACGGTTCAACGGAATAGTGACCACTGCAAACGGGGTAGGAGTAGACCAGTGGAAATGGAATTTCGCAGATTCAGATACTTCCATCATACAGAACCCGGCCAAGAAATTCAATGCAGCGGGCGTGTACAATGTGAAGCTGAGCATCATTGCAGAAGAAGGTTGTATAGGAGATACCACCATCCCTGTAACCGTGAATGCCGCTCCGCAGGTATCGCTGGTAAAAGACTCGCTGATGGTTTGCGCTGGTTCTGATGCAACATTCGAGGTACAAAACCCTGACCCGGATGTAACCTACAACTGGTACGACGCCGTTACCGGCGGCACGGTGATAGGCAGCGGCAGCAGCTTCACCATACCCGGTATTACTAATACATCCAGCTATTATGTAGAAGCAGTGAAAGCAGGTTGCGCAGGCGAAGCGCGCACCAAGGCAGTGGTGACAGTATTCCCGCTGCTGGTAACGCCGATAGCCGAAGTAGATTCGGTAGGTGTGAACCTGATCAGGTTTAAATGGGCAGCAGTGCCGAATGCAACAGGTTACGAAGTGTCTATCGACGACGGCGATACCTGGAACATTCCTTCTTCCGGTGAAACAGGCCTCACACATACTGTTACCGGCCTGCAACCTGTACAGAGCGTTACACTGATCGTAAAAGCCAAAGGATGCCAGGATAAATTGTCAGCGCCGGTTACGGGCAAAACCTTACCGGACGGAGTCTTCATTCCCAACGCCTTCTCGCCGAACGGCGACGGCCTGAATGATGTGCTGAAAGTGTATGGCTATATCATCAAGAGCGTGCACTTCATGATCTTCAACCAGTGGGGTGAAAAAGTGTTCGAGACCAATACTCAGTCAAAAGGCTGGGATGGTATGTACAAAGGAAAGGAACAACCTTCCGGTGTGTATATCTACGTGTGCAGGCTGCAATTGACGGATGGAACGGTAGTAGACAAAAAAGGCGCTATCAACCTGATCCGGTAATGTAAAACCTAAAGTAAGTGTTTATGAACAGCACATATCGCGCTATCGCCCTGCTAACGGGTCTGCTGTTGCAAAGCATGTTGTCCGGCGCCCAGAACTTATCCAATAAAGGTAAAGAGTTCTGGGTGGCCTACGGGCACCACCAGTTCATGGAACCGGGTATGGGCAACAGCCAGGAGATGGTTCTGTATCTCAGTGCAGAACAACCGGCCAACGTAACCGTAAGGATCTTTGGCACTGCCTGGGTACGTAACTACAGCATACCCGCCAATACGGTAATAGCTACAGAAAATATTCCCAAAGCGGGATTCTATGATGCCCGTTTGTACTCGCCGCCCCCCTCTTTTGGGGGGACTGGCGGGGAAGGGGTCTTCGCCAACAAAGTAATTCAGATCACCAGTGATGTGCCTATCGTAGCCTATGCCCACATTTATGGCAGCGCTTCATCCGGTGCTACCATGCTGATGCCGATAGAAACATGGGGCTATTCCTATGTATCGCTGAACAGCCAGCAGTACTACCAGGACAACTGTTTCTCCTGGATGTATGTGATCGCCAGCGAAGATAACACCGTGATAGAGATCACCCCTTCAAAGCCCAGCCGTAACGGCCGTGTGGCAGGTGTTCCCTTTACACAAACGCTGCAGCGCGGACAGGTGTATCAGCTGATCGGCGCCTCTTTGGGCGGCGGCTATGGCAATGAGCTCACAGGCACCAAGGTCCGGTCTATCGGTAATGCCGCTGGTACCTGTTCTCCGATAGCGGTGTTCTCGGGCAGCAGCCGTACTTATATTTCCTGTCCGGGCGGAAGCCCTGGCGGTGGAGATAACAACATGCAGCAGATCTTTCCTTCGCAGGCATGGGGTAAATTATATCTGACAGCGCCCCTGTCTAACAGTAATTCTGCCAGCAGTTTCCGTACGGATATGTATAAAGTATTAGTGAAAGACCCGACAACAAAAGTGTACAGAAATGGCGCCCAGTTAACGGGATTGATAGATAATGCATATTACGAGTTCACCAGTAACGCTACTAATTTCATTGAAGCAGATAAGCCGGTGCTGGTAGCGCAATTTATGTCATCTACCGGTGGCTGTAATAATACCAATGGCGATGGCGATCCTGAAATGATCTATCTCAGTCCGGTAGCGCAGGCTATAAAGCATATTGGTTTTTACCGCAACACGCGGGAAAGCATCAACTACAATTTCCTTACATTGATTGTGCCTGACAGCGGGATCAATTCCCTGAAGATAGATGGATTAAATAATGCCTGGACCTATAAATACGCACATAACAAGCCCGGTTATACAGTCGTCATTAAAAGGTGGAATGCCGCACAGGCACAATGTATTGTCTCGAGCGATTCTGCCTTTACGGCTGTCACCTATGGAGAGGGCAGTGTAGAAAGCTATGGTTATAATGCGGGTACCCTGATCAATAACCTGAACGTAGTGGGCGCTATTCACAATACCCTGGATTCAGCTTCTGTTACGAACAAATTTACCTGTACCAATACACCGGTAGAGCTCTCGGTACTGATTGCCTACCAGCCTACCAAAATGGTGTGGAAGCTCAGTCAGCTGGGCGGCGTGGTAACACCCAATGCAGATGTAACGGATAATGCGCCGGTGAGCAAGGGCACAGTAGTGGTGGACGGCGCTACCTATTACAAATACACGCTGCCGCAAACCTATACTTTTAACACGATAGATACTTTTGAGATACCGATCCTTACTACGCATCCCAGTATTGAGAACTGTACCAATACGGAGGAAGTGAAATTTTCCGTGATCGTAAAAGGTAAACCGCAGCCTGATTTCTCGTGGAAGCATAGCGGCTGTACGCTGGATACCGTATATCTTAAAGGGGATACCAGCAGCACCAACGGCTTCCTGATAGATCGCTGGAAATGGCAGTTTGCAGGTCCTGCACTGGACAGCGGACAAAATGTATGGCGGCTTTTCCCAGCTGGTCCACAAAACGTGAAACTGCAGGGTATTTCCAAAGAAGGTTGTGTGGGGGATACTACCAAAACGATCACTATCTATCCGAAACCGGTGGCAGGCTTTACCGCTTCTGCCACAGCCATCTGCGACGGAGGAAGTGTAACGCTGACGGATAACTCCACCTTCGGCGGATCAGCTCCTATCAAGACCTGGTACTGGAATTTCGGGAACGATACTATCCGCACAGATACCAGTGCGAAGCAGCAAACGATCGTTTACAAGGGTTATAATTCCTACACGATCAAACATGTGGTGAAAGTAAGCGACCGTTGTGTCAGTGATACGGCTGTTCGTACGGTGAACGTATACGCCAAACCCATCCCCAGCTTCACTTACCCGCAGAACTGTTTGCCGGTGAGTGGTATTGTACAGTTCAACAATACTACCACTGTGCCGGACGGACAGACAGTCAGCACGCATGCCTGGGATTTTGGCGATGCCAATGCTACGCCTGCCAACCCGAATACATCTAACCTGGCCAGTCCAACACACGCGTATACCAAGTTTGGTACCTATAATATTAAATACACGGCTACAACGGCTAACGGCTGTTCAAAGGATACTACCGTATCCGCCACCTTTAACCTGAAACCGCAGCTGGTATTTGCGGCCTTAACACCTGTTTGTGAAAATGTAAAAGTGCCTGTATCCGTAGCAAAGGGTAGTGTAACGAATGGCGTAACAGGTAGCGGCACTTACCGCGGACCAGGCACTGATGCCATGGGTAATTTGAAACCTTCTCAGGCTGGTGCAGGTACGCACACTATCTGGTATGTATTTACCACTACAGCGGGCTGTAAGGATTCTATATCCGCTAATATTACCGTGTATCCCAAGCCTGCTGCAGCCTTTACTGCAAGCCCGGATGTATGCTTAGGACAGGCGGCGACTATTACAGATCAGTCGCAGATTGCCTCCGGCAACATCAGCAGCTGGAAATGGACCTTTGGCGATGGCGGCAGCGCTACCAACACCAATGGTAATCCATTCACCAGAACATATACTACGCATAATACTTACAATGTTAAGCTGGTAGCCATCAGTGATAACGGTTGTGTAAGTGATACCATCACGCATACGGTTGCCGTGCATCCGAAACCGATAGCTGATTTTGCCTTGCCGGCTGCGCTCTGTCTGCCACAAGCCAACGCCGTATTTACGAATGCGTCCAAGGTAGCCGACAATTCATCGCTCAGCTATCGCTGGAACTTTGGCGATGGCTCTGCGGTAGCTACTACACCCAATCCTTCACATATCTATGCGGCAGGTGGTACCTACAACGTACAGTTGAGAGCTACTTCCGCCTTTGGTTGTGTGCACGATACCGCTAAAGTGCTGGATAAATTCTATAATAAACCGATTGCCAGCTTTAGCGTTGAGCCGGATACTTTATGCCAGGGCACAGACAATGTGTTCACCGATGCGAGTACGGCGCCTAACAGCAGCATTACCAAATGGAGCTGGGATTTTGGCGATGGCAGCACCGCTACTACCCGCAACCCGGTAAAACGCTATAATTCGCCTGGCAACTATGATGTAACCCTGACTGTTACCAATAGCGTGGGTTGCGTATCCAATGTCTTTAGCGACAAAGTGATCGTATACCTGCAGCCTGTGATAGACGCCGGACCTTCCTTTACCGTAACACAGGGCACGCTGGTACAGTTCAGGCCTACTGCCAATGATTCGTCTGTACTGAGCTTCCTCTGGACGCCTGCCGGGGATTTGACCAATCCGGCGGTATTAAGGCCTTCACTGATCGCCATGCAGGATCAGACATATACCCTCACTGCAACGGGACAGGGCAATTGTGCTGCCAGCGATGCGCTGACGGTGACGGTGCTGAAACCGGTGAATGTACCCAATGCATTTTCTCCAAACGGAGACGGTATCAACGATACCTGGGCCATTCCCAACCTGGGCGATTATCCGGGCGCCACGGTGGATGTATATAACCGCTACGGACAGCGGGTATTCTCTTCCACCGGCTACGGCACACCCTGGGATGGTACCTGGAACGGCAAGATGCTGCCGCTGGCCACTTACTATTACGTGATCAAACTCCAGAACGGATTTCGTCCGCTAACGGGATATGTAACCATTTTAAGATAACGATAAAACTGTTTTTCAAGATGAAAACTATCTTTATAACATCGTTCTTACTGATCGTCATGACGCTCTCCGCCTTCGAGTCAAGGGCGCAGATCGATCCGCACTTCTCCCAGTACTATGTGTACCCCGCATGGCTGAACCCTGCATTAACAGGCGCATTTGACGGCGACTACCGTTTGTCTGCCATTTACCGCACGCAGTGGGGCAACGTTACCAGTCCCTTTTCCACCTTTGGCGCAGCGGCAGATATCAGAACGGACAGGAACTTCAACTTCGGCGCCAGCGTGTTGAACCAGAGCGCGGGCGATGGTGGTTATAACTACACTACCGGCTATGCCAACTTCGCTTATACAGGTGTAAAGTTTGGGGCACAGCAAACACACCAGCTGTCCTTTGGTATGCAGCTGGGCTTTATCCAGCGGAAGTTCGATCCATCCAAGCTCACCTTCGGAGATCAGTGGAATCCTATTACTGGTTACAATCCAGGCGCTCCATCTGCCGATGTGCTGACACGTACTTCTGCCATGTCATTTGATGCAGGTGCTGGTGTACTGTATTATGATGCACAACCCGGAAAGACGGCGAATGTGTTTGGTGGTTTTTCTGTATCACATCTTACCCGGCCTAAAGATCAGTTCAGCAGCAAGGGCGACGCCCGTTTCCCCATGCGTTATATCGGCCACGCCGGTGTAAGGCTGGCGCTTTCAGACAAGATGAGCCTTACGCCCAACGTGATGTACATGCGCCAGGGAACTGCTTCTGAAAAGATGATAGGCGCTTATGCACAGATGAACGCCGCTATGAATACAGACTTCTTACTGGGGGCCAACTATCGCCTGAAAGATGCTGTTTCTGCATATGCAGGCTTTATCTATAAAACCCTTACCCTGGGCGCGAGCTATGATATCAATACTTCTGACCTGGGTAAGATGGTGAATGGCTCCAACAGTTTCGAGATCTCACTCACATTCATCGGCAGAAGAAAAAGCAAAACGCCGGAGGTGGAATTTGTTTGTCCAAGATTATAAAAGCACGACGATCATGCAAAAGATATTCCTTACAGCTGCTATTGTTTTTGCAGCGATGGTTGCCAGGGCGCAGTTTACCTACGACTACCTGAAAGCGGCCGATCACTACTACAAAAAAGCAGACTACCATTCTGCCACCGAGTATTATGAAAAATACCTGGCCTCCCGTAAGACGATCATTCGTCCGGCAGCCTATAATCCATACACGGCGCAAACCCTGAGCAAGAAACCGGTGACAATGGTAAGCAGCGAGCAGCAGGCCATTTACTACCTGGCTGAAAGCTATCGCCAGCTGCATAATTACAAGAAGGCAGCGCCTTATTATGAAGAAGCGCTGGAATTTGATAAAACGCAGTTTCCGCTGGCAGCTTTTCATTACGCCACCGCCTTGCGTGCATTGGAAAAATATGAAGCAGCAGAAAAAGCATTCAGCTATTTCCTGAGCATTCACGAAACGCAGGATGAATACCGCGCAGCTGCTGAAAGAGAGGTGAAGAACCTGCGCTTTATCGTGGAACAGCTGAATAAAAAAGATCTGAATCTTTATTCGCTGCAGAAGGGTACTTCCGGTATCAACAGCACTGGCGCCAGCTATGCACCGGTATGGCTGAATGATAATACGCTGGTGTTCACCTCCACCCGTCCGGATAGCGGCAGCAGCAAGAATTATGTGCACCTGAACCGTGTATACCAGGCGGCTGTTAGCGGCGGCAGCGCGGGCAACATCAGCCGGGTAAGGATCCCTCAACCTAAAGAAGAGCATCAGGGTGTGATCAGTGTTACGCCCGACGGTAATACCCTGTTCCTGACCCGCTGGAAAATAGTGGATGGCAAGAAAATATCCGCTATTTATTCCAGCAGGAAGATCGGCGAAGCATGGAGCGAACCGGTAGCATTGGATGAGCAGGTGAACGCATCCGGCTTCAATGCACAACAACCTTATGTAATGCCTGATGGCAGGTACCTGTTGTATGCCAGCGACCGTAAAGGCGGTTACGGCGGCTTTGACCTCTGGTATGCAGAACTGGATGCACAGGGAAAACCTATGAACAGCAGAAACCTTGGTAGCACAGTGAACACTACATACAATGAGCAGGCGCCTTTCTTCCATGCAGCATCCGGTGTGCTGGTGTTTTCCAGCGATGGTGGTGTTGGTATGGGCGGATATGATTTCTTCTATAGCAAAGGCGGTTTTGACAGCTGGGAAGCACCGGTGAATTTCGGTTATCCTGTCAACTCCGTAAAGGATGATATCTATTTCACCAGTCATGGTACAGCTAAGAACATCCTGCAGGATGCCTGGCTGGCCTCTGACCGTTCTGCCGACTGCTGCCTGGAACTGTTCTCTCTCAACAAGGTTGTTCCGGTAGAACCTCCACCTCCGCCGCCAGTGCCTGAAGTAGTGAAAGAAGTGCCGCCGGTTGAAACGCCGAAAGTACTGGAGAATGTGTACTACGATTTCAACGTAGCCACCCTGAAGCCTGAATCTTACCCTGCATTGGATGAACTGGTAGATATGCTGAACAAGCATCCTGAAATAAAAATTGAGCTTAGTGCGCATACAGACAGCAAAGGCTCTGACAAATTCAACCAGCGTCTTTCTGAAGCCCGCGCCAAGAGTGTAGTGGAATATCTCTTAAGCAAAGGGATCGATGCTGCCCGCCTGCAATCCAAAGGATATGGCGCCACCCAACCCATTGCGCCCAACAAGCATGAAGATGGAACGGATGATCCGGAAGGAAGACAAAAGAACAGGAGAACGGAGTTTAAAGTGTTAAAAGATTAACAAACCTGCTAAAACTAAAGGTGATGATCTTAAGAAAATGCCTGGCTTTTGCCCTGATATGTATAGGAGCGCATGCCGCCCATGCACAGCAACAGCCGCATTATACGCAGTACATCATGAACCCTTTCATTATTAACCCGGCTGTTGCAGGTATCGAGAATTACTGGGATGTAAAGGCCAGTCACCGGCATCAATGGGCCGGCCTGAACGGCTCGCCCGTAACAACCTACCTGACGGTGCACGGACCGCTTCGCAAATCTGATTACCCGCAGGCATCGCCTACCGGTTTCGATATAGAAGGGGAGAACCCGCGCGGCAGGGCGTACTGGAAGGAGTGGGAAGCGCCTGCATCGCATCCCGGTGTGGGGCTCACGATCCTCAATGATAAAACAGGGCCGCTGAATCGTTTCTCTTTCAGCGGCACCTATGCCCATCATATCGGTCTGGCGCCAAGAACCAGCTTAAGTGCAGGCATTTCCGTTGGCATGCAGTCTATCACGCTGGATGCCGGTAAGCTGCAGCTGCAGGATCCCAACGATCCTGCGATAGCAGGCAGCAGCGCCTTGCTGAACCGCTGGAAGCCTGATGTGAGCGCCGGGTTGTGGTTATACTCTGCAGACTATTTTATCGGTGCATCTGCCCAGAATATCATCCCTATGAACCTGGGTTTCGATGACGGTAAGGTGGTAGGCGATTCTGTTTACCGCGGCAAGCTGATCCCGCATCTGTTCTTCACCACCGGTTACCGCCTTTGGCTCACAGATGATCTTACCCTGCTGCCTTCTGTTATGGTGAAATTCATTACGGCGGCGCCTGTAGGTGTTGATCTCAATGCCAAAGTACAGTTCCGCGACCGTGTATGGGCAGGCGCTTCTTACCGGCTCAATGATGGTGTAGCGGGTATGCTGGGCATTAATATCAGCTCCACTTTCAACATCGGGTATTCTTATGACTACACCAGCTCATCCCTCAATACGGTGAGCAAGGGATCACATGAGATCATGATCGGTTTCCTGCTGGGTAACAAGTATGGAGATCTGTGTCCCCGTAATGTGTGGTAAAATATGTTTTTTCATTTTTCAACCTAAATACAAACAAACAAGAGTTTATGAAACGTTTTTTCCAGATGTCATGCGGCATTTCCTATGTATTGCTGTTAACAGTTTTATTCGCAATGGTATCCTGTTCCAAGGATGGTGATGCCGGACCTGCTGGTCCCGCTGGTCCTGCAGGCCCTAAAGGAGATGCAGGTCCCAAAGGTGATGCCGGTACTGCGAATGTGATCTATTCCGATTGGCTGGACGCCACTTATGAAACAGATGCCGATTCTGCTACCTGGATAGCCCAGATCAGCGCGACGAAATTAACCGCCGACATACTGTCAAAAGGTGAAGTAAAAGTTTATGTGAACCTGGGCCTTGCAACTGCTCCGGTGGTTGCGCCGCTGCCCTATTTCGATGGCAGGTTTATCATCAATGTGCGCCTGGCTGCATCAACGATCGCCCTGATCAGCAATGCGAACCTCTCTACATTTGTTGATGAGGAATCAGGCGTGAAAGCGCAGCAGGTAAGATATGTGCTGATCCCCGGAGGCACTGCTGCCCGCCAGGCTGCAGGTATCGACTGGAACGACTATCAGCAGGTGAAGAAGTATCTCAATTTAAAAGACTAGGTATACTAATAACTCCATCACAGATTAGATTATAGGATAAACGGCTGCCTTTTTTAAGGCAGCTTATTCTTAACCTTAATTTTTCGAACTCCATATAGCTATTATGAACAGATATTGTGATTTTACTGACGAAGAATTGATCCGGCTGTATTTATCGGGAGATAACGCCGCGTTTTCCTGGCTTGTTGACCGGCATAAGGATAAGATCTTTACCACCATCGTACTGCTGGTAAAAGACCGGAGCCTGGCAGAAGATATTTTCCAGGAAACCTTTATTAAGATCGTCAATGCATTAAAGAAAGGGCATTATACGGATAACCGCCGTTTTCTTGCATGGGCGGCCAGGATAGCGCATAACTGCTGTATCAATCATTTCCGGAAACAGCACGTTTCTCCTGCAATAGTACTGGGATATAAGGATGGCGTGCTGTCTGTTATAGACGATCAGACCGAACAAAGCGAGGAACAGCGCCTGATAGCCAGGGAATGGGCGCATGAGCTGCACGGAATGCTGGACAAACTTCCGGAATCACAACGGGAGGCCCTGATCTTACGCTATTATGCCGATATGAGCTACAAAGAAATAGCGCAGGTAGTTAATATCGGTATCAATACTGCGTTAGGGCGTGTGCGTTATGCCATCATGAACCTCCGCAGGATCATGGAGCGGGAACAGGAGAATGCTATTATCTAAACAATAATGTTTTAACCCAACAATCTACTAAACGATGAGAAAATTAACCATTCAATTGACCGCAACGTTCACTTTATTGTTAATCGCTGCTTTTGCGCTGCAGTCATTTAAACCTTATGAAAAAGCTGCTAAAATAGCGGGTGTGGATTTCCTGCTGACTACTTCCAGCGGATGCACCGTTAATGTCCTGGGTAATGCAATCTATGACACGCCGCCTTTGGTAGTAAGCGGGGCCAGCGGCCGGGTAAGCCTTAGCGGCAATTGTGCCCCGGGCGCCCGTACGGCAGATGTGATATTTGATGTTGTTACAGATAGCCACGGACAGATCATAGATATTAAATGGAGGGTACCGGAATCACGGGCTATAGAAAATTATCTGGCGGATCCGGAAATCGAGGATGCGTTTAAGGCATATTTGCAGCAGCTGCTGATTTAAACCTCACGAATTCGATACCTTTAAACAGGTAGAGCCCGTCCCCCTTAGCACACTATTTGTTGCCTTCTCTCAAAAAGCAACAGATCATGATAGCAAACAGATTATCCGGAAAAGTAGCCATTGTTACCGGCGGTGGCACCGGCATAGGAGAGGCCGTATGTAAGAAATTTGCTGCAGAAGGCGCTAGCGTACTCGTAGTTGGTTTCGCAGACGATCCTGTAGAAGCGGTAGTAGCAGAGATCATTGCCAATGGTGGTGAAGCCCGTTCCTATATGGGCGATGTATCAAAAGAAATAGAGGCCCAGGCTGCTGTAAAAGCAGCTGTTGAATATTGGGGCGTGCTGGATATATTGGTGAATTGTGCAGGCGTTTACCCGGCTACTGCAGAAACACAGGACCTGGATGTGGAAATATTTGACCTGCTGGTGAAGAACAACCTGCGCAATACCTTCCTGATGACCCGGGCAGCACTACCCTTTTTACAGAAGACACGCGGCTGTGTTATTAACACCGGCTCGGAAGCAGGCTTCCTGGGAACAGCTATGTTAACGCCTTATGGCGGTACGAAATCATTTATTCATGCTTTTACCAGGGGCGTTGCGCTAGAGCAGGCTAAGTATGGTATAAGAGCCAATTGCGTTTGCCCCGGACCGGTAGATACCTCCTGGACACACAAGGAAACAGGTCCTATGGATGCAAAAATGGAACAGTCCATACTGGAAACTGTTGCCATGGGCAGGAGAGGCACCACGGAAGAAGTGGCCAATGTATTCCTGTTCCTCGCTTCAGATGAAGCTTCTTTTGTAACCGGCTCTACCTATAGTGTGGATGGCGGTATTATCGGTGGTAAGGGCATAGGTAAAGAAGCTCCTGAAAACGTTAAGCAGGAACCTGAACCGGAGCTGGCATTACAGCATGAGCACGATGGAAAAACAGGCAGGAGGAATTAGCAGAATAAACACAGACGGAATAAAAAGCGTAAAAGGGCTGGCCTCAGGTGCCGGCCCTTTCAATAATGTTAGGCGTTGGTCTCTTTAGTGGCAGCGGCAGCTTTCTTAGCGACCTTTGCTTTCTTCACTTTTGGAGTGGCCGCTTTCTTCTTGGTAGCAGGCGCTTCCTTCTTTTTAGCGGGCAGGCCTTTGCTCAGCAGTTTAGCGGCCTTTTTGATACGGTTCTTAAATTTCTTTTCACCTAATTGATCTTTCCATCCGGTCAGCAGCGTGAATAACTGCTGCTCGATATTTTTACGGGTATCCTTACCGGATAATTTCCCGTTTTCCTGGTCCTTATTCGTAACTGACATTGATAAATAATATTTAATGTTTATGGTAACATAAAATTAACGATAAGTTAATACAGTCAATGTTAAGTTTTTCGATTAGTGGCTTAAAGTTATGTTAACATGTTTGTTGTCAAGGGGAATTGCATAAGATGTCAATTAATGTGTATGTGAAAAAGGATCAGTACGCTCCTTTCATCCTTTCTTTTTCTCATCCCTCATAATTCCATTGGCCGGCTGAATACGCTTTGGTAGATTCCCTTTAAATATCCCCAGTATGAAACGACCTTTTTACCTTGTTATCTGTCTTGCCTTTATCCCCGCTTTGGCCTTTTCACAGTTTCTCACTATCGCGCCGGAAGGCGGCAACAAAGAAGCTTCCGTTACGGAAAAGATCGGCCTTACGGATGTAACCGTTCACTATAACCGTCCCGGCGTAAAAGGCCGCGAAGGAAAGATATGGGGTCAGCTGATCCCCGTAGGGTTTACCAACCTGGGTTTTGGCAGCAGTAAATCCTCTCCCTGGAGGGCAGGCGCCAATGAGAACACCACCATTGAATTTACCAATGATGTAAAGATCGAAGGACAGGCTCTTCCTGCAGGGAAGTATGGGTTCTTCGTAGCCTACGATCCACAGGAATGCACCCTGATATTTTCTAAAAATTCTCATTCCTGGGGCGCCTACTATTACGATCCCAAGGAAGATGCGCTAAGGGTAAAAGTGAAACCGGCCGCCCTGGACAAAAGTGTGGAATGGCTGAAATACGAGTTCCTTGACCAGACGGAAAACGCTGCTACTATTGCCCTGGAATGGGAAAAATTGGTGATTCCCTTTAAAGTGGAAACGGATTATATAAATGACCAGGTTGCCTCCTTCCGCCAGGAACTGAGAACCGAGAAGGGATTTACATGGGAGGGATGGAACCAGGCCGCCCTCTGGTGCGCTCAGCGTAAAGTGAACCTGGATGAGGCCTTGCTTTGGGCCGATTCTGCTACCAGCGCAGGTTTTGGCGGCGACCGGAGTTTCGCTGCCTACAGTACCAAGGCGATGGTATTACAGCAACTGGGCCGCGGCGCCGAAGGAGATGCGCTCGTCAAAAAGGCAATGCCCCTGGCTACCATGATAGAGCTGCACCAGTACGGCCGTGCCTTGCTCCAACAGAAAAAGCAGAAAGAGGCCCTGGACGTCTTCAAACAGAATTACCAACAGCATCCCGGGGAATTCACTACCCTGATGGGCTTAACCAGGGGCTATTCCGCCAACGGCGACTATAAATCAGCCCTGAAGTATGCCAACCAGGCATTGGCTCTTGCGCCGGATCCCGCTAATAAAGCTTTCATACAGCGCATGATAGGTACGCTGAACGAAGGGAAAGATATTAACTGATCAACAGGGGCCGCTGCCATACTGACGCGCTAAGCCGGAAGAGCCTGCCGTTTGTTCAACAGGCCTCATTTTTGAGGTACTGTCTGGAAAAGAGCGTAATGGAAACACAAAGTGAAAAAAGATCATTCCAGGATATCATCAACGGCAATAAACCGGTATTGGTTGATTTCTCGGCAGAATGGTGCGGCCCCTGTAAAATGATGCCCCCTATCCTGAAAGAACTGAAAGGAATGACCGGGGATGATGTGATCATCCTGAAAATGGATGTGGACAAGAACCCTGCTATCGCAAACGCTTACCAGATACAAAGTGTGCCTACCATGATCGTTTTCCAGAACGGACAGGTGAAATGGCGGCAGAGCGGTGTAGTGAATGCCCGTGCACTGAAAAGCGCTATTGACCAGGTTACCCGATAATTGCGGTATCCATTGTACCTTGCGGTCAATATGCCGCTTATTCAACATTCAGATTATAAGGCTCCCTTCTTCCTGAAGAACCGTCACCTGCTGACGATCTATCCCACCCTGTTCCGTAAGATCAGCAACGCTGACTACCAGCGTGTACGCATCCCAACGGCAGATGAGGACTTCCTGGATCTCGACTTCAGCTATGCTGACAGCGACCGGATCGTGATCATCCTGCACGGTCTGGAAGGAAGCGCCGACCGCAAATATGTGCTGGGAATGGTGCATACTTTCAATAACGGAGGATATGATACCGTATCACTGAATTTCCGCGGCTGCAGCGGTGAGCCTAACAAGAACCTGCGTTTTTATCATAGCGGGGAAACCGGCGACCTGGCCCAGGTAGTGGAATACCTGGTGGCTAGCGGGCGCTATCGATCCATACATATCGTGGGTTTCTCCCTTGGCGGCAATGTAACCCTTAAATACCTGGGAGAGCAGGGCGCCAATATTCATCCCCTGATCCATTCCGCAGTAACCTTTTCCGTACCCTGCGATCTGCGGACCAGCTCACAGGAGCTGGAAAAAAGGCATAACAGCATCTACATGCAGCGTTTTATCCGCGCGCTGGGATATAAGCTGGAATTAAAAGCCCGACGTTTCCCGGATATGATCCGCCTGGATAATTACCAGGATATCAGGACCTTTCAACAATTTGACGATCGTTATACGGCTCCCATACACGGCTTCCCGGATGCCCTGACCTACTGGGCCGCTTCCAGCTCAAAGCCTTTTCTGAAAAAGATCAGTGTACCTACATTGCTGATCAACGCCCTTGATGATCCTTTCCTGTCACCCGAATGCTTTCCTTACGAAGAAGCTGCACAAAGCCGGTACTTTTACCTGGAAACGCCCCGTTACGGCGGACATGTTGGCTTTGTAACATTTGGGCAGCAATGTTACTGGTCAGAAAAGAGGGCCTTTGCTTTTATCAGTGAGCATCATTAATTTTAAGGAATGCTCCTGATAATCCCCGTTTATGTCAGAAACAATTACTTATCAATATACCAGCCCCTCCTTGCTGGATAAAACAAAGGACCAGGAAGAATTATTCCTCTCCAGGTTCAGTGAGGTACAGAAGAATGAGGCGCCTTGTTTTTTCTGGGGCCGTCTCACTGATCCATATATCACCGCCCGTTGCCTGGTAACACTGTCTAATGTGGTACAATCCAGCTTTAATCTCTCACCATTCCAGCTGGCCCTGCTGAAAGATCCGATCGTGACGGCAGGTAATGAAAAAATAAGATTTGAAGGCTTTTCTCATTGCTGCAGTGTATACGCCAGGGTAGACGTATTGCCGGGTGGGTATGATGGTGAGTTTCCTGCCAGCGGTACTACTAATGTTGATTTCAACCAGCCCATGATCTCCGCATTGAGCGGCATTGGCAGAAATGAACAGGTGATGCTGTCTGTAGGCAGGAAAGAAGTAGCCCTGCAAAAGCAGGGGAGTGGTAAAATAGTGGAGAGGAAAGTGCCGCTCCCTGTGAAATGGATCAAAGGCTTAACCACTGTGCAGCTGTATATGGCTGCATCAGAGAAGGTGTTTACATTTAACCGTATGCAGGCCTTGCAGCTGTTCCAAAGCATTCCGGCCGGAAAGCCTAAAGCAGATTATCACCTGGTGATGCGCGGTAATAAACCTTCCTTCTCTCCGGTAAGCACTATAGACAGTATTTGTGTAGGAGGTGTTCACCGTTTGAGGCTGATGGAACCATTGTTGCCTTTAGCAACACAATTGAAAGTATTTCCGCATCCGGATATGCAGTCTACCACCTGGCAGCTGTACTTTGGCAATACCTGTTTCAGCTTATCACTCTCGCGTGATTGCTGGCGGGGGTTTTCAGGGGAAGGCGCTGCATTGGAATCACTGATCGAAGATGTGCCAGACCAATGGATAGATGCCGTAGATAAGTACAGCTATGCCAACCAGGTTTTTAATCCCACCATGTTGTCATTAGAAGAAGGTATTCAGCTGGAAAGAGTAGATAATATCACCGCGCGTTTAGCCGCCATGGGACTACTGGGCTATGATGCGGATGAGAATCACTTTTTTTACCGGAGGCTGCCCTTTAAGCTCAGTCGCATACTTAGTTTGAATCCCCGTTTAAAGGATGCGGAAAAACTGCTGGAAGAAGGGAAAGTGAATATTCTGTTCCGTTCTGCTGATAAAGTGGAAGCAGCAGTAGCGGGTACCGACGTAGTGCATACCGTGATGCTGGAAGGGGAAAAAGAACGCTGCACCTGCATGTGGTTTAGCCGTAACCAGGGAGAAAGAGGCGCCTGCAAACATATCCTGGCCGTAAAAAAGAAACTGATCAGTTAATATATCCCTATGACCCTGCAGGAACAATTTGACAGGATACTTGAGCATGAACTGACGGATGAATTATTGCCATTTCTGAAAGCGCTTGACAAGCAAACGAAGAAAGCGTTGCTGCCGCACATCAGGAAACAGGCGAAGGAATACCTGGAATATAAAGAAGTACAGGTAAAGAATGGCCTCCGTTCCTTTATGCAGAAAGTCAGCCCAAAGCAGCGGGAGATGCTCGATGTGATCGTGTTTGTTTGCTGTGATCGTGCCGACATGCAACGGCTCTTCTTTGGAGGGTATTTGCCGGACAGGCAGCAACTGGACCGCATACTCGACTGGTATTGCCCTGACTGGTTCAATGCATATGTAAACGATTTTTCGACACGCACATTTAGTTCCCTGAATTATGAGTGGATGATCTCCCTGCAGGAGCGCGGCTTCCTGGATCCCCGTCCGGAGCTGATTGTAAGCCTGATCCCGCAAATGATCTATGAGGATCAGCCTGGAACTGAGTACTGGAAATTCGATCCACAAAGACTGTTGAAATATGATATCACCCTCAAAGAACATATCTGGTACATCTTCCAGTTTGAATCCAATATTATGGGATCGGATATGTGGTTGAGGACCAATGCGCCTGAAAAGACAGGATGGAAGGAGGTGCTGATACAATTTGTAAATGAGGGAAAGTTAGACAGGAAGCGGATGTTGAAAGAAGCGCTGTCGGCCAGCATTCGTAATTTCGATAGAAACTTATCCGGCTGGTTTGCATCGCTCTTCTCGGATATGGATCCCAGTGGTAAGGAACTGCTGGACCTGCAGCCGGAGCTCTTTGTAGTATTGAATTCCCCTCACGGCAAACCATTAGGCATAGCGTTGCAATGTTTCAAAAAACTGAGTGAGGAAGAAGGATTTGACGGGGCTGCTTTCCTGGAGCATACGCCCATACTGCTCTCCTCCACAACCAAATCCGTGATCACCACCACTTTATCCATACTGGAGAAACTGGGCAGACAACACGCAGCACATCGGGATGAGATTTGCATTGCAGCCTGTCAGGTGTTTATGCAGAATGATGACGGGCTGCAGTCGCGCGCAGCCAGGTTGGTGCAGAAATATGGTAATCCCGCGGCAGATGCGCTTCGCGGCACTTTAGCGCAATACCAGGAGACAATCATGGTGGGCGCCCGCAATGTATTACAGGACCTGGCTGCGCCCATAGCTGAAACGCAAGCGGCGCCATTACTTGTACAACATAACGCGGCGCGTGCTTTGCTGGATGAACAATCCCTGATAACGCCTGTCAGCAGTTTTGATGAACTGCTCTTCCTGGCCAGCCAGGTATTCGATAATAATGAACCTTATCACACAGATCAGCTGCTGGCTGCCTTGATAGCATTGCAGCATGAAATAAAGAGCGCCAACATCCGTAAACTGGAACCGGCTTTTCAACGTGCCTATGGATTAATGTGGACAGGCGTTTCCGGCTCAGGAGAATTGAACTCGCTACTGGCCATTTTCTTTATGGACTATGGTATGCAGCTGGCCCGTAAGTATCCTGAAGAAGCAGCCGGGATCATCGCATTGAATGAAAAGTATGTTAAGCTGGATAAACAGAGCAAGGCGCAATGGAAAAGCTACCAGCTGCGCATCCGCCCCTTAAATGAGTGGGCAAAGGGATATAAGAAAGATATCTTCGGCTGGTATCTGCGCTTTTTGCAGTTTGTTTTAAACAAGATCACAACAGGGGATACCTTACCGCTATTATCTACTCCTACCCATGCCCCGGCCTGGGTCTCGCCTTTTACGCTGATAGACCGGCTATACCAGTACCAGCAAGGTAATCATACGCCGGATGAACTGGATATGCAGATGGCTATTTCCAGGATCGCGCCTGAACAAACAGCTGCAGCGCTGGTCTATGCCGCTGAAAAGCTGAAGAACGAATATCTGCGCCTCATACAGTTCTTATTGGAACCGGCTGCAACACCGCAGGGGCCATTTGAACATCCTTCCTGGTGGATGGTGGCGGCAGTGACCAAAACACCGAAACAGGTGCAGGAAGCATTTGCAGTATTTCCTCAGCGGCATATTTCACCTTCTTATCTTAGCGGCCAGTGTAGCTGGAGCATCGTAGTGGAGCATCTGAGCAGGAAAGTGTACGATTATAAGCAAAGAAAATATATAGAGGAGCCATATACAGAAAAGACCTTACGGCTGATCCCGGATAAGTCTGCAAGGGAAAGCTCACCGCTGACGCGCACCCAGTCTTTCTTTTCGTCGCTCTTTTCATTTGGGAAAGGGAAATCGCAAGCGGAAGCAGCACCGCTGATCTATGAGCAACTGACCGCCGGCAACAGATATCTCGCCGCGGAATCCAGTGATATCCGGTTCCTGATGTTGTTTACGCCCAATAATCCTGAGCCGATGCTCATGCGTTTAGCACACCGCTTCCTCCGGTATGGCACATTTGCGGAAGAAGGTGGAAAGAAAGCCGTGACCAATGCACTGCAGGTACTGTATGAACTGCCGGGAGCATGGGGCGATATGGGGCACCTTTTCATTGCCGCCTGCATGATGAGCAGCGATAAAACAGTGAGCGCCTTTGCTGCTGAAATATGGATCAGCCGTGTGAACTACGGCACGATCCAAAGCCAGCTGATTGGAGAAAAGATCAGCAGGCTGCTGGATATTGAGTTTGTGCCATTGAAGCGCTTTAACGACCTGGTCATGAGCCACCTGTTCCGCTTGTCTGATCAGCACAATGCTGAACTGGAAAAGCTGTTGCTTGCGCTGCTGGCCTGCCTGCCTGAAGAGCCGGTAAAGCATCTGAAAAAGCTGTTGGAGATATTTACGGAGGTATTGTCTATGAATCGTTCGTTTGTACAGGACCCGCAGGTGATCAAACTATTGAAGACATGGAGCGCCAGCGCCGGACTAAATAAGATCACCAGGAGTCTTGTAAAAGAATAAACCCGGCCAGGATCCCGGCCGGGCTTAATAATATTCACCCTGCTATTTTTTGATGTGCAGGTCTGCCGCGCCTGAGATCTCTGTAGAGATCTCTCCCAGCCAGCGGTCAGGATTGTCAGGATCACCGGAGAGATCTCCATTGCTGTTTTGCCCGGTGTATACTTTTATAAAGTCGATATATTTCAGTGTTACAGGATTGCCCTTGCTGTCAACTGCTTTGGAAATATCCAGCCCGTTATAGCCACGCCCTTCCTTATCAATAGCGTCCAGCAGTTCGGGTGAGCCGTTGTCGGCATATCCCCAGCTGAAAGGGAGGTTGGTTACCAGGTCTGTCTGGTATACCGGGTCAAACTTTTTCTGAATAGTATTGGTCAGCAGGGTACCTTCAAAAGCGATGGAATCAGCGTTACCGGCAAAGGAAGGGTAGTAGGGTTGTGTATGGAAATAGTTAGCCAGTACATAGCCTGATCTTCCAAGATTATCTTTCCACAGCACATCTGTTGCTTCTTCTTTTTTAGGGTTATAATAGGTAATGCGGTATTGTTTGATAGTCGTGGATTTTGCGTACTCGCTGCCTGCCAGTTCATACCATGCTCCGTCGTCGGGCTTGCCGTTACCGTTTTTATCCTGCATGACCAGCACGATGCCGGGCTCTGACCATTCCTGTCCGGGATTTGTGAGCGGGTTACCGTAGAGGCCTATATCATTGCCTTCCTTGTTCTCAATGGAATGATCAAATCCGGCAACAATATATCCTCCGTAAGCGCCCAGGGAAAGCAGTCCGTCGCTACCGCCAATGATGGCTTTCGCGCCATCGGGTGTTCCGGTAGCACCATCGTTCACAAACTGTCCGGGGGCAGGCAGGTATTCAAATACCTGGCTGATATAAGCGCTGCTGGCGCTGTTGGCTGGCCTGAAATGATCAGGCTCCGGTGTTGCCGGTGCATCATCTTTGGAGCAGGCAGCTAAGAAAGCCAGGAGGGTGAATAAAAGAATACGCTTGATTCCTGTGAAGTCCATTGTACTATTGATTTTTTTTAAGAAATACAAAGTGAGCGGGGATATCCCCTGTTTCTACAGACCACTTCTTTTTGCCTGTTTTGTCAAAGCAGTAGAGGATGCCGGGTGATACATAATCCAGCGCATCGGTCACATATACATCTTCTGTATCCGGGTCTACAGCAATGCCGTAGGGAATATTTATCTGTTTATCGGTACCGTCGGTAATGAAGGAACGGTTCAGGATCGTTTCATCCTTTACGTTGATCAGCGTATAGGAAATAGTGTTGGAATGCGTGATATAGCTCCATGCAACGCTGTAGATATAGGCGAGGTCTTTATAGATGCAGATATTGCTGGCTGCTACCTCCAACTGCTTTTTAACCTGGTCGGTATGAGTATCGATCACGTACAGGCGGGAGGGGATGTTGTAATAATCTCCCCGGGAAGTGACATACAGATCGCCATACTGATCTAGTGCAAGGCGGTGCAGGTTGATAGCAACGTCGATGCGTTTGATCTCATGCTGCGTTTGCAGATCGATCACGGAAACTGTGCGTTCATAGTTAGGCGGACTATATCCACCGGAGTTGGCTACATATAGTTTGTTATTGGTAATCAGCAGCTGTTCGGGATTACGGCCCGTGGGGATCCGGGCGGTTTCTGTAAGTGTAGCGGTATCTATGACGGATACATAGCCATCATTAGAAGTAATGTAGGCGTAACCCTTATCAAATGCCGCATATCGGCATTGACGGATATTCAGCTGTTTGATGTGCGTTACGGTAGCGGCATCCACTACTTCTACTTTATTGGAATTATTGACCACGATATACATTTTGCTGCCGTAGATCCTGATATCATTGCCTACGTCTCCCAGTCCTTTTGTGACTTCGGGGTTATAGGCTTCGAACAGGCGGCGGCTGTACCGGCCCGTCGTAAGGTCCAGGTAATCCAGCGAAGCCTTGTTCATATTCATATTGCCTTCATTCAGCAGGTACACGCCTTGTACGCCGGGCTGTTCTACTTGTGCGCGGCTGTAGTCAGGGATCTGCACCGTGTCCAGCCGGGGTGGTGTGATATCCTTCCGGCAGGCGGTGAGCAATAATATGATGAGCGTGTATTGTATACTGTTATATCGCATATCCTTGATTTATCATCGGCTGATGCTCCAGGTGATCCTGTAGTTGCGGCCGGGCATGGGAAAATTCAATACCACGTCGTAATACTGGTTTAAGAGATTATTCACTTCCAGCGAGAGGCGGGTAGTGTAGCGGCTTAGCCTGCAGGACCAGGCTGCAGCAAGATCGCTGGTATACCAGGGCTGTACATAATTCACGGGGATGTTACGTTTCTGGCTGTAACGTTCTCCTGTATAAATGAAACTGTAGTTCAGCGTGAATGTCCGCCAGTCAATACCTGCTGTCAGCGATCCGCTGTGCCAGGGGGTGTAGGGGATCTGTTGGCCGTAATTATAAGCGCCTTTACCTGCTGTTACATCCTGTGCCTGCTGCCAGGTGTAGTTAAGGCCGATATTCAGCAGCAATGATGGTAAGGCCTGGTAAGCGCTGCGTATCACCACATCTGTTCCTTTAATATCTACACGGCCCAGGTTCATCATAGACCAGCCGAAGAGATTATCAGACGGAACGGCCACGATCTTGTCCTTTACACGGTTATAATATCCATCCCCCTGCAGGGAGATATACAGCCAGCGTCCGCGTAGTGCCTGCCGCCAGGTAAAGCCTGCATCGAATTGTTTTACATATTCGGGCTCCAGGTTGTTGTTGCCGATGAAGGTGTAGTATAGGTCATTGAAAGTAGGCATACGGAAGATGTTCTTGTAAAAGGCCCGCAGCCAAAGATCTTTGTGGGGAAGGACTTGCCAGGCAAGGGAGATGGCAGGTGTAAATGCTCTTTTAGGACCTGCACCCAGGTAAGCTTTTACTGATTCATTTACAATGGTGGTCAGCAGGTTGCCTTGCAGTTCCAGGCGATTAAAGTGTGCACGGCTGGCCAGCGCTAATAAAGTGGTATAGCGGCTGGGGTAGGGGAAACGGTAAAGGTTGGCATCCATTGTATTCACAATAAAGTCTGCTGCCACTGAGCTTTCCCACCAGGAGTTGATAGTATACTGGTTTGCCAGGGAGAGATAAGTTTCCCGCTGGTGATAGTAATTATCCAGCAGGTGTTGTTCATTGGGATATTCGGGGTCAATGTACCGGCTGTACAGGTCAGTATATTTCGCATTGGCGATGATGCAGTAGCGGGTTCCTATATTTTTACGAAAGGAGGCTTGTACAAACTGGTCCCTGTCTTCCAGGTGCTGTCCGTAATTAAAATGGTTGGCTACAATAGCGCCGGGCAGTCCACGGGAGGATTGATAGCGATAGTATTTGACAGACCAGGTGCTGCTATCTGCCAGCTGGCCATTCAAACCAGCTTCTGCACGAAGGGCGTTGACGTTTCCATTCTGGCGGATAGCCGTAGTGTCGTACACGCCGTTGGTATAGCGGAATTTGTAACGGCCGTTGGCGTTGATCCATTCCGTACTAACTGTGCTGTATATACGGTTGCTGATCTTTTGCTGCCATAACAAAGACGGGTTGATCAAGCCGGAAGAGCCGGTCTTGATACTTATCTTTCCATGCCAGTTCTCTCCACCTGTAAAATGCGGTGTACGCGATTGTAAGGCCAGCACGTTGCCTGCGGCAAAAGCCCTGGCAGGTTGCAGGATGGTGTTCTGTTGCCCGTTATAAAGGGCAATAGTCTCGATATTATCCAGCGAAAATTTGCCGAGGTCCACCTGTCCATTCTGTGCATTTCCTATCGTCAATCCATCATAAGATACGGCAGTATGATTGGTGCCCATGCTGCGTACGTTGATGGTCTTCAATCCACCAATGCCGCCATAGTCTTTCAGCTGCACGCCGGAAAAATAGCGTACCGCATCTGCAACAGACAGGCTGTTCAGGCGCTCCAGCTGTTTGCCTGTCAGCACTTGTGCGGCATTAATGGGCTGGATACTTGCCGGGATCCGTTTGGCGTCTACCCTTACTTCCTGCAGGGTATCTTTTACCTGTGAAAGAGCGGCGCTGCCTGTAAACAGACAGACGCCGCCTAGGATTAGAATAGGTATGGAAGACCTTTTGCGTAATGCACTATTCATGGAATACAGGCATAGCCGGGAAATACCAGCCGGTATAAGTCAATGTTTTCTTCAGGGCAGCGGTGGTAGCATCGTAGATCAGCACCCGGTTGATATCACCGGTGAACTGGCCGTTGAGGGTGGTGATCACGAGCTCATTCTTATGTTTATTGTATGCCGCGGCAGCGCCGTAGAAATACTGCCCGGAAGGCAGGGTAATAAACGGTGTGGTCAGCGAAGCGGTATTGCCGATCACATAACGGTAGAGCTGCGTACCACCGGCGAAATTGTTGTTGCGCGCAATGTAAATGGCATTCTCCTGTGTGGAAGCCGTAATGCAGGCATGACGCCATGCGCCCCATGGAGAAGGCACGGTGAAGGGCAGCTTGATGGCAGTACGAGCCAGTGTAGCCGGGTCGATCCTGATCAGGGAATCTGCAGTGGTTGCATAAACACCGCCGTCTTTACCGGCAGCAAATGCGAGGTTGGCGGCGCCGAAGCTTTTCACCACGGCATAGGTGCTGCTGTTCAGCGCTACGATACCATCAGTTTGGGAGAGCACGAAAACATAAGCACCGGCTTTCAGCATATCGCCGGTATAGCCGCTTACACCGGAGATCTTGGTGCCTACCGTTAATGCAGGTAATGTGATGGGATACACACCATCTTTTGCGCTTAAGAGGCCATGCGTAGCATCGATACCAATGAAGGCATGTCCGTCGTTACCGGGTAATGCGCTGATACGGCCGCTTTCTACCAGTGTACCTGCATCTGTTACTACCATGGGGCCGCCGGCTTTTATCACGATGTACATCTTGCCATTGAAGATGGTGGCATATTGCAGGGTGTTGGAAGCGCCGCCTAATGTCTTCGTGGGATTTTCTTTCTGGTAGATGTTCAGCACAAGGCTATCGCCCGCATTGGAATAAAAGTGAAGGTCGCCCGTGCCATGGCCAAACCATCCTTCATTGGCAATAAAGAAGCCGTCTGCATACTTACCGGTCACTAATTCGGTATGCGCGTTACGGATATTGTTCTGCTGCTGCTCGGGCAGCGCGGCGTCCTCCTTCTGGCAGGAGGCAATAAACAGGGCCAGTGTTACAAACAGTGAGGAGAGTAGATGCTTTTTCATATATCGTTTTTTGAATGAACAATACAGGACATAGCCTTCCCGCCGGACTTAGCGCCCGGAAAAAAAACATTGACGACGCCGGGTTATACACGGCGGAAAATGCGCACAAGGGTAAACGATACTAATAAAAAGAATATATGCCTGGCAGGCTTACATTCCTGGCCTTTCACCCGAAAGCGCTGAATGATAGATCACATCTGGCAGGTCTTCTGGCTTTCCTGCTTTTCCGGGAACCTTCCCATCCCGAATCAGTCGGGACAGTGGTATGGAGTATTATCCGGAAAATCGCTTCACGATCAGGTGAAGGCAGGATCACAGCTACGGGGATAGCTCCGGTATTACACCGGATTCCCTTTTAATCCCGGTTTTGACACCGGGAACCAGTTGCGGATGCAAACGTACATCAACTATTAGTAAAATCCAATTAAATTAGCGTAACGAATACCTATACCAAGTATAATATCCTTTGCCTGATGGGACCAATTGGCATTATTAATATTGTATTGATTATCACTAACGTTGTTGTTACCTATAGGGGCCTGAAAGATCATAACTTTTTTGATAAGTATGCTTTCCAGGTAGACAAGATCATCCTGCATAAGGAGTATAAACGCCTGATCACCTCCGGGTTTCTGCATGTAAGCTGGATGCACCTTATTTTCAACATGCTGTCGCTGTATCTTTTCAGTGATGGTGTTGAGCTGTACCTGGGGAGTACGAAATTCCTGGTGATCTATTTTGCAAGCCTGGTGGGTGGTGATCTGTTCTCGTTGCTGGTGCACCGGCATCATGGCGACTACAGCTCGGTAGGGGCCTCCGGCGCGGTGTGTGGGATCATCTTTGCTTCTATTGCGCTGTTCCCGGATATGGGAGTAGGCTTCTTTTTCCTTCCTGTTTATATTCCCGGCTGGCTGTATGGATTGGGATATGTACTGTACTCTATTTACAGCATCCGTTCAAAAAGGGATAATATAGGGCATGAATCGCATTTAGGCGGGGCGCTGGTAGGGCTGACTGCTGCTGTTATCATGCACCCATCCTCGCTGCTGGATAATTATCTGCCTATACTGGCGATCGCAGTGCCGGCTATATTCTTTATTTACATGATCGTTACGCGGCCGCATTTTTTACTGATCGATAACTATTATTTTAAAAAGCATCATCAGTATGTAGATATCGATCATAAGTATAATGCTGACAGAGCAGACAGGCAGCGACAGGTGGATATGATACTGGAAAAGATCCATCGGCATGGTATGAATAGTTTGACAAAGAAAGAGAAGGAGATACTGGAACGTTATTCTCAAACTATGAGTTGATATAAGGAAGTCCCGGCAGTAGGTAAAGCTACCGGGATGCCATAGGATCAGAATTTTTTGTAGTAGATCAGTTCACCTGCTTCTCCCGGAGCTGAATTTTCACTGGGTACAAATAAAGTAACTACCAGAGCCCGTTGTCCGTTAACCGTCAGGATAGTCGCAGTAGGATTTGCAAAAGCTTTACTGCCGCCATTGGTCATAATGTGCATGGTATCGGCATTGCCGGTTTGATAATCATACAGGTACGTTCTCCATGTGCCAAAATCTCCTTTGGCGCCTTGTCCTTCGATCACAGCAAAGTTATAACCGGAAAAGACAAGCGCATCGCGGTCGCCGATGTTGCCTTTAACGCCCCAGTGTAAGATAGCGTTGTCATAAAGCGGTTGTCTGGCGGTGGTCCAGGAATTAAAATTGGTCAGTGTACCTCTGGCCTGGCGGTCTACATCGCAATTGGAAAAGTAGTGGTGACCTACATCCAGGCGGGTGCTGCTGGCGGAGTAGAGGTTGGGCGTACCTTCCGCGCAGGAGGACAGGGTACGGGGCGCATCAAAGCTTTTGGAGACCACGCCGTTCTGCAGGTCGGACCAGTTGCGGAAGTAAACGAATTTCAGGTGATTGTTGGGCTCCTGTTCCCAGGCCATTACAAAGCCGCCGTCTGTTGCAGCAGCAATGGTGGGTTGGGAAGCGCTGCCGGTATTACTTCCGGCTAGTTCCCGGATCCAGGTCCAGTGGAGGACATCGGTGGAGGTGGCCAGGTTTACCTTGGCTTCGCCGTTCACGTAGGTGTGATATACGGCGATGTAGCCGCCGCTGGGATTGGCGATGATCTTGGCGCAGTCCATGGTATGGCCTACGTTGTCTTTGGCGTTGTACACACGGGCATCGGCGCCGGTGACGTTTTCGATATAGCCACGGAGCTGGGCCCGGGCAGGATCCGAGGGCGCGCCTGCGCGTACAGTGGCTTTTAAAGCGTTGTTTCCGGTGATGTTCGTGGTTCCATCCTGGAAGGATGTTTTGCTGCAGGCCAGGCCGAGCAGGCAAAGACCTAAAATAGGAGTACGCATAAAGTGTGGGATTTTCGGGTTTTACAATGATAGTAAGATAAGGATAATTTTGGGGCTCTGCTCACGCGATCTGCGTCATTGCGAGGAGGAAACGAGCAATCGGGTCTTCCCTCCCGTCATTGCGAGGAGCGGTAAAGCGTTTTGTGCGCGGGGCGACGAAGCAATCTCCACTGCTCCTCGCAATGACGGGGATGAAGACCCTTATCTCATTGCCTTACTTCACTACTTACTGCTCCGGCTCTCCCGTTATCTCTCCATTTTCCTGTCCTCCCAGCAATGCATTTGTCTGGTCCTGTGGCAATTCCTGTACATCCCGCAGCTTCCTTTCAATAGAACGGGAACGCCTGCCTGCTTCATCTATCACATTACTGGCCTCCTGTAATTTCTTTTGCGTCTTTTCCAGGATGGTACCAAAATTCCCAAACTCTGTTTTAACGGCGCCCAGGAGCTGCCATACTTCGCTGGAACGTTTTTCTATAGCCAGTGTTCTGAAGCCCATTTGCAGGCTGTTGAGCAAGGCGGAGAGGGTAGTGGGCCCGGTGATGATCACGCGGCATTCTCTTTGAATGCTTTCAAACAAACCGGGTGTACGCAGCACTTCTGCATACAGGCTCTCAAAAGGCAGGAAAAGGATGGCAAAATCCGTGGTATTGGGTGGGTCGATGTATTTGCTGTAAATATCCGTTGTGTTCTTTTTAATGCCTTTAATGAAGCTTTTTCGGTATTCCTCCACCAGTTCAGGCAGCGCTTTGTCATAGGCATCCATCAGCAGCTCAAAATCCTCTTTGGGGAACTTGGCATCGATGGGCAGCCATACGATCTTGTCCTTATCTTCTTTACCGGGTAGTTTTACCGCGAATTCAACCAAGGCGTTAGAGCCTGCTTTGGTCTTTACGTTCTTTGCATACTGGTCTGGCGTTAACAGCTGTTCCAGCACGTTTTCCAGCTGGTATTCGCCCAGTACGCCCCTTGTTTTTACGTTGGTGAGCACCCGTTTCAGATCGCCTACGCCGCTGGCCAGCTGCTGCATATCGCCGAGGCCTTTATGTACTGCTTCCAGGCGCTCGCTAACCAGTTTGAAAGATTCTCCCAAACGGGTTTCCAGTGTTTTCTGCAGCTTCTCATCTACCGTAGCCCTCATTTCTTCCAGCTTCTTTTCATTGCCGGTTTGCATGTCAGTGATCTTCTTTTCCAGGGAGCCGGTAAGGAAATGCAGTTTCTCTTCTACAGACCTGGTCAGCATGTAAAGATTAGTGGAAAAGGTTTCACCGTAGAGGCGCAGTGATTCTGTAAGCGCTGCCCTGGCATGATTGGCAGCTTCACTGGCCTCTGCCCGGTTGGTCACGATCTCGTTCTTTACAGAAGCTTCCAGGCGGTCAATTGCATTGGCCAGGGATTCCAAGCGGTACTGCAGCTGTGCTTGTGATGAGCTGCGGGCTGCTTTGTTAGCCAATACAAGTACGATCACTAACAGAACCAGGATAAGGCCCAGTAATACATATAACATTTCCATCGGTGCGGTCTTTTAATTTTCATCATGCAGGCTAGCCAGCAGCATTTCCAATACGCGGTTGCGATCCGCCAGCCAGTCCTTTGCATATACATGTGCTATCTTCCAGCCAAAGGCCTGCAGGATAGCGGGGCGTTGATAATATTGTTCTACCAGGTTGTTGTTCCGGTAATGCTGTTCATCATCCATTAGTATGCCAAGACTATACTGGCTGTCATCCGGGCGGCGTTTAACCGCCAACGTGCAACGGAAGCTGCTTTGTCCTACTGCTTCATCTACCGTGAATCCGGCGCTTTGGAGTGCGCTTTTTACCTGCTGGATGGTAACAGAGAGTTGTGCTGTATCCTGCCTCATGGCGGTATTGTCAGGGGGCAGCAGGCTGTCGAGTATATTACGTGCTTCTTCCATGCGGCCGCTGCTCACCATTTCTGCATAATGCAGGAAACGTTTGAAGTAACGTGCGCCATCGTTATGCTCATTGGTAATATGATGATGTTTGATGCTGCTGATAACGGCCATATGTTTTTTAGCCCGGCTGAAGATCACGTTCAGTCTTTTTTCTCCGCCGCGGCGGTTCACCGGACCGAAGTTCATCAGCATTTTACCCTGGCGGTTATGGCCATAGCAGATACTGATGATGATAATGTCCCGTTCGTCTCCCTGCACGTTTTCCAGGTTCTTTACAAAGAGGCCGGTGTACTGTCCTTCTTCGCTGCGGTTAATGGCAATATCCAGCGCGGCTTCAAAAGCGCGGTCGCTAGCTGCCAGGGAGGCGATGGCGTCTTCAATGGCATTCTGCTGTTCCTGGCTGAATGCCACGATGCCGATGCTGTCTTTTACATTATCGAGCAGCAGCTGTTTTACCATTTGTGCAATATAAGCGGCTTCCTGTTGGTTGCTGCGTTCTTCGTAAATGGCGTTGGACAGGTAATGGAAGGTGATACTGTTCTGTAGCAGGCGTTGTGCGGTATCAATGCCTTCTTCAGGAGATTGTACGATAATCTCCGGCTGGTTGTGCTGCTGTATCACCCTGTCGGGGATAGTCAACAATCCACCGCCGTAGAAAGCATGGTTCGAATAACTGATCAGCGTTTCATAGCGGCTGCGGTAATGCCAGCTGAGCATGGTGCTGTACAGTTTGCGGGAACCTTGCGCCAGGAGGCTATCGGCATCCTCTCCCAATATATCCGCTTCGCTTTCTCCTTCAAACATATCCAGGTCGTCTGGATCGGAGGCGCCGTTGCCGAAGAAATTAGCCGGAGGCATTTGTTTATCATCTCCTACGATGATTGCCTGCGGTGCACGGAAGAGGGCGGGAATGCCTTCTTCCAGCGGAATCTGGCTGGCTTCGTCAAAGATCACTACATCAAAGGAGCCCATGTCCAGCGGAAGACTGTCGCTTACACTTAAGGGGCTCATGAGCCATATGGGTTTGATATCCCTTAATACTACGCCGCTTTCGTTAGAAGCCATCTCCCGTATGCTGCGGAAACGCATGGTCTTGCTCATTTCATGTTCCAGCACACGGCGGCCTTCAGTATATATTTTCTTTAGTTGTTTTTGTTCCGGGGATAATTGGCCGGCAGCGATATTGCCCAATGCATAGCGCTTCAGGAACTGTTGCCTGCGGGTGGCCCTGATATAATCACTGTTTAAATGCAAGAGCTGCTGGTAGGTTTGAGAGATCTCCTTTACCGCTTGCTGCAGGCTGGCCTGGTTGGTAGCTGCAAAACCCGGATGACTGTTAAATACCGACTGCAAGGTTTTATGCGCCATCGCTGCTTCTGCCTGTTGAGGTGTAAGGGGGAGAGAACGGAGCATTTCCTGTATAGCTGCTGGTAGTGCGGCAAAGCGCTGCAGAGCAGGTAAGAGCTCTTTTAATAAAGGCGCCTGGCGGCTGATAGCGGTCAGTTCCCCATGTACCTGCTGCAGTGATTTTTCTGCATAGCCATATAACGCTTGCTGTAATTGTAATTCCAGCTGATGGAGGGTGTTATTTAATTTACTTAGCTGCATCACCAGCTCATTGGCAGCAGGATGTTGCAGCAGGTAAGTAACAGGTCCGTCGCCCAGTTTCCGGCGCAGCACTTCAAGTCCTACATAGATGGTAGTGATGTTGTCTATGCCGTATTGTTCCTGTATGGAATGTTGATGTTGCTGGACCTGATCCTTTGCATCGTATTCATCGCGCAGCTGTTGCAGGATCTCGCTGAATGCTGGAGGCAGCTGGTGGGCAGAGAAGTTGTACGACTTTTTCAGCTGTTGTTTCAATCGCCGCCAGTCTCCACTTAAAAATTTAAAGAAGGAGTGTTCATACCTGCCCGCAATACGCAAACCCTGTTGTACTTCCTGTTCACTGAATTTATGCAGCCAGTGTTTGTTAACCGCGGTAGCCTTTTTTACCCCCTTTTGCAGTTGTCGGTATTTGCGGTAGGCTTTTTCAAAACGGCGGGCGGCTTTGCCTGATTGATCTACCAGCTGAAGGTTACTGCTGGCCGCCAGTGGTTCCAGTACCGCCGCGTTTTTTACCAGCGTCATGATATCTGTCAGCTTGCCGGTGAATTCAGGAGGAATATTGTTGCGCACAATGATGTGTGCGATATGATCGATCGTGGATTGTGCATGACTGCTGATGCTCTCCATGAGGCTAAGCGGCCGTGCATCCTGTATCAGACCTTTACCGAGGTGACGGAAAGGATGCTGTGCAAATATCGGAGCAGCGCCTGTTTGTTCCAGTGCATAACCCAGGGCTTTGATGGTTACCCCAAAGTCCAGCCATTGTTTGTAAGCTGGCAGGGCTTCCTCTTCCTGTGGACTGATGGCAGGTATATTGTCTTGTAGCTGAATCAGTGTTTCGATCAGGCGACGGGTGGAGATGCCTGCTTCTTCGTGCACCGTGCGTTGCTGTTCATGATAGGCCTGTAACAGTTGTAGCTGCCGTTGCAGATGGTCCAGCGCAATTTTACGGCGTAAGGTGATGTGGGTAAGGTCCATCTTTGTTCGCAGGAAATCATCGTACACGGTTTTCAGTTCCCTTACAAATTCCTTCTTATCTGCCTGGCTGTCGTGGATGTAACAGCAAAGCTCTGCCAGTTTATTTTGCTGCAGGCGATGGTATACTACATCCAATGCGGCTCTCTTTTCGCAGACGAACAACACGCTTTTCCCTCGTGCTACAAAATCGGCTATCAGGTTGGTGATGGTCTGGCTTTTCCCTGTGCCAGGAGGTCCCTGGATGATATAGCTTTGTCCGCTGCTGCCGTGCAGGATCGCATTCGTTTGTGCAGGATCAGCAGCGATCACGTGGTACCAATCCCGTGGGGAGTGATCAGCAGCAGGCGGCGCCGCCGCTTTGGGCGTATTATTGAAAAGACCTGTGAACACCGGGTGTTCGATGCCCTGTGTATTTACCTGGTTGTAATCACTGACCAGGCTCATTTTCTTGTAGTTGAAATTGCCCAGCACCAGGTTGGTGCTGTCCAGTTCCCATTGCAGGGGCTGAGCGGGCAGGAGGGCCGGTTCGCTGATATCTTCTGCATTTAGAAGATGCGCGGGTACGGCATCCTTATTGCGCAGCTTCTTGACATATTGCCGGATGGTATAACGGGCGGACTGCTGCAGTGATACTGCGTCCGGCTCATGGACATGCCGTAATTCCACCCCTTGTTCCGCGGCGTCGATACGGGTTTTCAGCGCCAGGTAAAATTCTTCCATGCTGGTTTTATCCAGCGGGATGCTTTCAGGCAGACTGATGCCGTACATGTCTTTCCAGCTATTGGCCAGTACCGGGTTTACAATCGCCTCATTATCCAGTATTTCAAGTGTAAAATGTTCCTCTTTCAGGGCTTTACTGCGCTTCAGCTTAACCGGCAGTAAGAGCAGCGGGCTTTGTATGCGTTGCCCGGTATCTTCTTTCAGGTTGTACCAGTGCAGGAAAGCCACTACCAGCTGCAGTTGGCTGAAGCCGTATTCTTTTTCATCATTCTCTGCTTTTTTCCGCAGGGTGTTGAGCTGCGTCTGCAGGTAGGGATGATCTGCAAAATAGAGGTGTTTGTTCAGCTGCAGATCTTTCAAGCCGCTGATCAGTTTAGACATGGCGGCATTCCAGGTCAGGAGCCCTTCCGGCAGTTTGGTGCTGTTAAACGGGAGTATGGGCACGCTGCCTGCGGTCAGGTTTACAAAGCGGCTGTTGGGCTTGTAGTAGAGCAGCCGGTTACGCCGGCTGGTATCAAAGAGCCGGTTGCGCAGCCTCGAAAGGATGAACGCATTTCTGTCTGCAGGCTGTTTGGCTTGCAGCATGGCATCTTTGGATAGGTCAGACATAGCGGGTACGGTGATTTTGCATGCAATTGAAGGGCAAAAAAAGGTTATTGGAAGCGATTAAACAACTTAATTTCTGCAGAATTTTTTCTAAATTTAGTTTCCTCTTAACCCGCACCCTGTATTCTGTTATTTCATTGTATCCCTAACCTGTATGCAACTTTTAATTGACCTTTAAACTTTTCCCTCATGAAAATGCGTGTTCCCTTACCGCTTTATGCACTAGCTATTCCATTATTACTGATGTGGGGATGTATCAAACATGACGTGCCCACGCCTTTTGATCCCCTTTGTTGCAAGATAACAGAGATGAAAGATACCAATGAGACGGTATCCTTTTTATACGATGCCCATGGCCGGCTTGAATACCGGATGCTGTCGTTCTCCTTCCGGTCAAGCCCTAATATGAAATTCATATACGACCGGCATGGCAGGGTGTCCCAGTATATTACCAATACGTATGATGATAAAGAGAGCTTTGACCCGGGAAATCCCTTTTTTGAATGGCATTACCTTTATTATGACAGCTATGGAAGGATTGCTAAAGACACCTTCTTTGGCGAAGGAATGATAGGTCCCGACGGCCCTGTCTTTGATCCGCATATGCCTCCAAATTACACGCGTGGAAGCAAGGTATTTGAGTATGACGCAAAGAACAGGATGGTGCGTGAGACTACAAAATACCCTTTCAGCGGAGGTTTCGAGGTGGTCAATACCTATACCTATGATGAACGTGGAAACCGGCTCTATCCTGGATCGGCGGAGTCGTCCGATTATGATAACAAAACCAATTTTAATCGTACAGATCCATTATTGCAGTTCATCAGCCGTGATTACAGCCTGAATAATCAGCGGGCAGCCACCAGGTATAACAGTTATCGTTTACCGCTTGAATATCCTTTTGACGGCAGGTATACCTTATTTGACCAGCTGGGATATTTTGATCTGAAAATAAAGTATCGTTGTAAATAAGCAGGCAGGGGATACAATGAAATAAAAATTACGTATATTACATATCACACGTCATCAATAATTTCCAAAATTCCAGTTATGAATCAATTGAAAACCATCACCCACGGCCCTCCTTTAGCATAAAAGGTGCAATCGTTTGCAATTTTATCGGGAGTACCCGCGTTAAATGCCTAGAAATTATATTTTATCAACCAAAAAGCATCAATAAAACACGTCATTATTGAGTATTAAGGCCTTTGCTTTTATTTTCTAATCATTAAACACAAACCGGAATGAAAACCAGTGTGATTCTCACCACACCGGCATGCCTGTTGGCATTGCTGGGTGTAATGGCTATCTCTTGCACTAAGGAAGCCACTCAAGAGTCCTTATTAAAAGCTGATAAAGCAGCCGCTAAAGATGTAGCAGCCGCTGCAGATGTTTCTATCAGCGCGATTAACAGCAATTTATCCGTAAACTGGGACAACTACACGCACGGTGTTACCTACACCCGTAGTAATGCGGAAACAGACTTTGGCAACATCAGCGCCTGGGTAGACAGCCGTGCCATGATCTCTAACGGCAACCTGCGTATCACCCTGCTGAAGAATGCCTTGTCGGGCGCCGGTGGTGTGATCGGCAACATCGACGTTTCAGATGGCAGCGCTTATGAAATGGATTATGATATCCGCTTCCACAGCCAGTTTGACTGGAGCCGTGGCGGTAAGGTAGGATTTGGTTTCTCTGTAGGTGATGGTAACACCGGAGGAGATCCCGGATGGGACGGCAACGGTGGTTCTTTACGTTTGATGTGGTATCAGACAGATGCCGGCCGTGTGTTCTTCCAGCCCTACATCTATTATAAGGATCAACCGGGCGAGTACGGTGATACCTTCGGTAAATCTTATCCTTCTTCAGGCAGCATTACCAAAGGCACCAACTATCACGTGCATATGTATATCAAAAGCAATACAGGTAGCAACACCGATGGTCATGCACAGATCGTGATCAACGGCACGGTAGTGCTGGACAGGGATATCCGCTGGACTACCAATGACAGCAAACGCCTGATCAGGAATGTAACCTTCCACACTTTCCGTGGCGGCAGCCAGACCTACTGGCAGTCTACTACAGACGGTTACATTTATTATGACAATTTAGTGGTTCATAAGATCCAATAGTTACATTGCAAGCGCTTCATACAGCACTTCTGCTGGATGGAGCGCTTCTCTTTTTGTTCCATCCAATATCTGGTGACGGCAGCTTGTGCCTGGTGCAGCGATGATCACTTCTTCGCTTTGTGATCTTACAGTTGGAAAAAGCACCAGCTCGCCGATCTTCATGGAAGTGGCATAATGTTCTTTGTCAAAGCCAAAGGAACCGGCCATGCCGCAGCAGCCGGAGGCGATCACGGTTGCCTCATAGTTAGCGGGCCAGGATAATACTTTCTTAATAAAGCTGACAGAGGATAAGGCTTTCTGGTGGCAATGCCCGTGGATCACTACTTTCTTTTTATCTGTTTTGAAAGACTCTTTCCTGATATTGCCCTTGTCTATCTCTGCCGCCATAAATTCTTCAAAGAGCATCACCTTATGAGAGAGCGCTGTTGTTTTTGCTCTCAGCTCTTCCGGAACAAGGTCTATATATTCATCCCTGAAAGTGAGAATAGCAGAAGGCTCCAGGCCTATGAGCGGATAAGGGCTGTCTGCAATAAAAGCCAGCAGCTCAATATTTTTCTGTGCGATCTGTTTGGCGCGTTTTACCAATCCTTTGGATAAATGCGTGCGCCCGCTTTCTATATGCTCAGGGATGATCACTTCGTATCCTAAGGCAGTCAGCAGGCTGATGCAGCGGATCCCGATGTTTACATCATTATAGTTAGTGAATTCGTCGCAGAAGAAATATACTTTGCTGAAGAACTGTTTACCCTCCTGTTCCCGTTTGAATTTCTTATACCAGCTTTTCAGTGTGTAGGGATGCATGGCGGGCACCTCACGTTCAGGCGCCATATGCATCATGCCTTTCATCATCCTGGAAAGGAATTTATTAGAGAACACGAAGTTGTACAGTCCCGGCGCTATGGCTGCCAGTTTACTCAGCCTTGGGAATTCAGCTATTAAACGCGCGTTCACAGGAACGCCATGTATATCATAATACTGTTGCAGGAATTCTGCTTTCAGTTTTGATACATCCACGCTGGAAGGACATTCTGTTTTACAGCCTTTACAAGACAGGCAGAGGTCCATGGCATGATGGATCTCTTCATGATTGAAGGCTTGGGGTGTATTATCCTGCGCCAGGAATTGCCGCAGCACATTGGCCCTGGCCCTGGTGGTATCTTTCTCAAAACGGGTGGCCATGTAGCTGGGACACATGGTGCCTCCGGCAAAATGTGTTTTGCGGCAGTCGCCAGAACCGGAGCATTTTTCCGCCAGCTGCAAAATGCCGCCTTCCCTGCTAAAGTCAAAATGTGTTTTGATGGCGGGGCCTTTAGCGGCTTCCTTATAGCGGAAGAAGGCATCCATGGGTGGTGTGTCAACGATCTTGCCGGGATTGAACAGGTTGGCAGGATCATAGATCTGCTTTACCTGTTTGCAGAGCTCATAACATTTTTCGCCCAGCATGAAGGGGATAAACTCACCGCGCAGGCGGCCGTCTCCATGTTCTCCGCTCAGTGAGCCTTTATATTTTTTAACGAGTGCGGTGGTCTTCGCCAGTAATGCACGGAATGCGATCTTCCCTTCAGGGCTTTTCAGGTTAATGATCGGTTCAACGTGGATCTCGCCTGCTCCTGCGTGGGCATAGTAGGAAGCCTGCAGCTTCATATCTTTTAGTACGCTTTGCAGTTCTTCTATGTAATCAGGCAGGTTTTCCGGTGCAACGGCACAGTCTTCAATGAGATTCACCGGTTGGGCGTCTCCTTTGATATTACGCAGCAGGCCTAATCCCGCTTTACGCAGGTTCCATGCTTTGTTGATCTCTCCGCCTCTCAATACAGGGTATGCATAACCAAGGCCGCCTGCTTTTATTTCATTGATAAAGGCGGTGGTTTGGGCCTGCAGTATTTCTTCCGAAGGGCACATAAATTCCACCATCAGGATAGCGGCCGGGTCTCCTTCTACAAAGAAGCGGTTGAGCGAATGTTCCGGGTGTTCTTTTGTGAAATTCATGATCACATCATCCACCAGCTCTGCCGCTGTTACCGGATGTTTTACGGCCACGAGGTTCACCAGCAGAGATTCTTTGAGGGTACTACAATGAACACATACCAGTGCATTATGTGCAGGCGGCAGGTCCATCAGCTTCAGCTTTGCTTCGGTGATAAAAGCAAGCGTGCCTTCAGAACCGGCAATCAGCCGGGACATATTGAAGGGCGCTTTGCCACCGTAAGGTTGTGTATCCAGCAAGGCATCCAGTGCATAGCCCGTGTTCCTTCTCTTTACAGTGGGGGCGGGATAGCCGTCTTGTATGGCCTGTTGATTTTCTTTATCAGATAATATTGCGTGGATGGAACGGTAGATGTTGCCTTCCAGGTTGTCCTGTGCGAGCTTGTTGTTAAGCGCTGCTTCATCCAGTGCGGCGAATGTGACTTCATCACCATTGCCCAACACTGCGTTTACAGAGAGGAGATTATCGCGCGTAGCGCCCCACACCATGGAGTGCAATCCGCAGGAGTTATTCCCGATCATGCCGCCTATCATGGCGCGGTTGGAAGTAGAAGTCTCCGGTCCAAAGAAAAGATTGTAGGGAAGGAGCCATTCATTCAGCACGTCTCTTTCAACACCGGGTTGTACGCGTACCCATTTTTCTTCTGTGTTTACTTCCAGCATTTTATTCAGGTAGCGGGAAGTATCTACTACGAGCCCGGTGCCTACTACCTGTCCGGCGAGCGAAGTACCTGCCGTACGGGGGATCAGCGGTATTTGGTGTGCCTGGCTCATTTTTATCAGCAGGCTGATATCTTCTTTGTTTTTGGGAATGGCTACTGCCGTCGGATGTTCCTGGTACACGGATGCATCGGTGGCATAGGCCATGAGCACTGTTTTGCTCAGTGAGTCGTCGCCAAAGTAAAAATCGCCTGCCAGTTGTTGCTTTATATCGCTAAAGATCTGATGTAATTGTGCCTTGTCCATAACCATATTTTTTGCCTGTTAGCGGGAGCTGATCGCTGTAAGCGCTTTCTTAACGGAACCATGCTGTAAGAGCAGGGCTTTTGCTTCTTCATAGCTGCTGATGGCGGCTTTTTCCATCAGCATTTTCACGCCTCTGTCTACCAGTTTGTCGTTGCTCAGCTGCATATTCACCATCTTATTATCTTCTACGCGGCCCAGCTGGATCATGATGGAGGTAGAGATCATGTTCAGTACCAGTTTCTGTGCGGTGCCGCTTTTCATGCGGGTGCTACCGGTTACGAATTCTGGTCCTACCACCACTTCGATGGGATGGTCTGCAGCATCGCTCACCGGGCTGTTTGGATTACAGGAAATGCTGCCGGTGATAATACCATGCTTACGGCATTCGTTCAGTGCGCCAATTACGTAAGGTGTGGTACCGCTGGCGGCGATACCTACTACCACATCTTTGTCCGATATATTCCATTGTTGCAGGTCTTTCCAGCCTTGTGTGGCATCGTCCTCTGCTTTTTCTACAGAGTTACGGATGGCTTTATCTCCACCGGCGATCAGTCCGATCACCAGGTTGTGTGGTACGCCGTAAGTGGGCGGACATTCAGACGCATCGAGGATGCCGAGCCGTCCGCTGGTGCCAGCGCCCAGGTAGAAGAGGCGGCCCCCGGCGAGCATTTTATCAGCCGCGGCTGTTACAAAAGCTTCTATAGCCGGGATGGCTTTGTTTACTGCGGCAGGTACGCCTGCGTCTTCTTCGTTGATGCTGGTCAGCAGTTCCCGTACGCTCATCTTTTCCAGGTGGCGATGGCGGGAAGCTTGCTCCGTTACTTTAATAAACTGTTTATGCTCAGAAAGGTTCATAGTTTAATGTGTTGACGCGGTTTTCTTGCCGGGTATCAGGCATAATCCCAGGAAGGTAAGCAGGCCGTTGATGAAAAGCAGTTCGAGGCCGATGCCGAAGTTGCCGAAAATATATTGCTGGTAATGATCGATGATGAAACATATGATCGGAGAAATGATCACCACCAGTGGTACGAGCTTGTCGTTCACGCTTCTTTTGGTGAGAATGCCAAAGGCGAAGAGCCCCAATAATGGTCCGTAAGTATAGCCGGCGATCTTCAGGATGAGGCCGATCATGCTCGGGTTGTCCATCCATTTAAAGCCCATAACAAACAGCAGGAAGATCGCTGCAACAGAGAGGTGAACGATCTGGCGGATGCGTTTCTTTTTCTTGTCGTTGAGGTTTTCGTTTCGTTGTATACCTAATATGTCGATACAGAAGGAAGAGGTGAGGGCAGTGATAGCGCCGTCTGCACTGGGGAAGAGGGCGGAGATCAGTGCAATGATAAAGATGATGGACACGATGCCTGGCATGTATTGCAATGCGATGGTGGGGAACAGTTCATCACCTTTGGCCGTGATGCCTTTGGCTTCGGCAAACAGGTAGAGCAGGCCACCCAGGAAGAGGAACAGTAACACTACCAGCATAAAGATGAAGGCGAAGGTCATCATGTTCTTCTGGGAGTCTTTCAGTGTCTTTACGCTGATGTTCTTCTGCATCATTTCCTGGTCCATACCGGTCATGGTGATGGAGATGAAAGCGCCGGCCACGATCTGTTTCAGGAAATAATCCTTACCTGCAGGATCGGTGACGAAGATCTTTGAGTAGCCTTTTTGTGCCAGTACCTGGGCGCTTTGCAACAGGTCGAGGTCCAGCTGGTTCAGGATATAGCATACGCATACGATCAGTCCGATGAGCATGCAGGCCGTTTGCAGAGTATCTGTCCACACGATGGTTTTAACGCCACCTTCAAAAGTATAGAGCAATATCATCAGCAGGATGATCAGGGAGCCCAGCCAGAAAGGCATATTGAAGTTCTGGAGGATGGTATGATGCAGGATATTCACTACCAGGTACAGTCTGGCAGTGGCGCCCAGTGTACGCGAGAGGATAAAGAAAGATGCGCCGGCTTTGTAGGAGTGGACGCCCAGCCTTTCTTTCAGGTAATTGTAAATGGAGGTGAGGTGCATTTTATAGTAAATGGGCAGCAGCACATAAGCCACCACGGCATAGCCGATGAAGTTGCCGATGATCACCTGGAAGTAGGAGTAGGCGCTGAATCCAACGGTGCCGGGCACGCTCACGAAGGTAACCCCGCTTAAGGAGGTGCCGATCATTCCGAAGGCTACCAGCATCCAGTTGGAGCCGCGATTGCCAATGAAGAAGGATTCATTGGTAGCGTTACGGGAAGTGAACCAGGCCACAACCAGCAGCAAAACGAAGTAAGTGATGACAAGCGAAAATAATAAGACTGGTGACATGCGCTAATGATGTATTGTTTTGACTTATAAAATCCTGATGCCGGTTTGGCGGTATGGTTTAAGGGCTGGATCGCCCGGATTCAGTTCAGTGATCAATGTGTTGATGCCGGACAGGTCGCATACTTTGATGCGCTGTACGGTGTTTAGTTTTTCTGTGATGGAAAGTGATACCACGTGGCTGGAGGCTTCGATCATGGCTTTCTTCACTTCTGCCACTTCCCAGTCGTTATCCGTAATGCCTTTTTTTACATCAATGGCATTCGTGCCCAGGAAGCAGAGGTCTGCTTTGATGCCATTCAGGCGCGAGATGACGCTGCCGCCGACGGCGATCTGGGAATTCTTGGAGATCCTGTCGCCCAGGAATACCAGGTCTATATTAGGATGGTGACTGTATTCGTATGCTGCGGGAAGGCTCACGGTGATGAAGGTAGCGCTGAGCTCTGCAGGCAGTGATTTGGCGAGCTCGATAATGGTAGTGCCGCCGGTGGTGAGTACAAACATGCCGTCTTTGATCAGGCGGCAGGCTTTGGTGGCGATGAGCTTTTTACTGTCCAGTGCGTACACATTCTCCGATGCTACGGAGAGGTGGAATGATTTGGAAAGTGCGCCGCCGTGGACTTTGATCAGTTTATCCTGTTCCGCCATCTGGTTGAGATCTCTTCGGATGGTATCTTCGGAAACGCCCATTTGCTGACTCAGATCTACAGACAGCACCTTGTTGTGCAGGTTTACCTGGCGCAGGATAAATGACTGACGTTCCTTCTTTAGCATAGACCGGAATAGGATTTTGGTTCCGACTAAAGTAATGTAATATTTTAATAAACATGCAGTAAAACGCAGTTTTTTGATCGAATTCCGGAAAATAGCTGCAAAAAATGCCGATATGGTAATCTAAACATGCAGTTTTTGGATGCTGGCTTAGGATAGACCAATCTGTCTGTTTAAGGGATATTTCCTACCTTTGTGATATGAAACAGAAAGCAAATGATCCTAAGCAGCGGATACTGGAAACAGCTACGGAGCTGTTTTACAAGCAGGGGTATCATGCTACGGGTATTAACCAGGTGATACAGGAGGCGGAAGTGGCGAGGGCTAGTTTGTATCAGCATTATGAGTCGAAAGAGGCTTTGCTGGCGGCTTTTCTGAATCACAGGCATGATTACTGGTTTGCGAAACTGAAGGAGGCAACGGGGCATACTAATCAAGCAAAGAAGAAGATCCTGGCAGCATTTGATTTTCTGCAGATGATGAATGAGCAGGAGGATTTTCGTGGTTGTGCTTTCCTTAATATACTGTCTGAGGTGACGGATAAGGATGCGGAGGCGCTTTCTATTATTCAGAACCATAAGAAGGAGTTACGTACTTATTTGTCTAATATCCTGGCGGGGGAGCCCCAAACTCTGAAAGACCAGGTGTATTTGTTGTTTGAATCTGCGATGGTGGAGAGCCAGTTGTTCAGAAATCAGTGGCCGGTGGTGGAGGCGAGGAAGATAGTGAGTGGGTTGTTGAGTTAATCTGTTGTCTTGTACGGTGCATCTGTCAGGTGGAGGAGCATTTCAGTGGTCTTATGTTTTCGTTCTATTGTCTTACACGGAAATCCTGTCAGGTGGTGACATCCGGGAACCATCTTACGACGCCTTCCTGTTAGCTGACGGCATCCGGGAGCCATGTTACGACGCCGGGGTATCCACTCTCGATACAGCGCTGTCATATAGCGATGCCCGGCTGCCTGCTGACGATATCCGGAAGCCATCTTACGACACAGTCCTGTCAGCTGGCATTGAATTTCTTCGATCTGCATTTGAATTTCTTCGATCTGGTGCGGCAAAGCTGTCAGGCGAAGATAGCTGTAAGGAATATTATAGCGCAACACCTTTATTATGCTAATCGCAATATTACGACTAAAATAGGGGGGTGGTGTTTCACCGGAGTTTCATAGGGGTTTCAGTGGGAGAAAAAGGGCTTTTATAGGGGTATTGATGGAGCAGCAGGGCGGAAAAAGATTACGGGTTGCCGTTAATCACTTATCAATTGCTGGTCATTTACGCCATTTCCGCCAAAACCGCCATCCTATTTTTTTCGTTTTGCGCTTCGATTTAATATTGCAATGTAGGCTAAAGTGAGTGATTGTGGGTAAGGGGAAATGCGTGGTGGTGATTAGCCTTTCTCGAGAAATGAATAAAATAAACAGACCGATCTGTCTGTTTGTTAAAATTAGTTTCCTATCTTTGTTGAGTAATTAGGAGTTGGTCATCGAAATTGTATAGATATTTATAGACAGATCGGTCTGTATTATGTTTGATATTTCACTCACCTTTAAAAATCAAATTTTATGGAACAGAGACATCCTTTACCACCTTTTACATTAGAAACTGCCCTGCAGAAAGTACAAAAGGCAGAAGATGCATGGAATACGCAGGACCCGCAAAAAGTAGCGTTGGCTTATACGGTAGATACGGAATGGCGGAACCGGGATCAGTTTGTGAATGGCAGGCAGGAAGTGGTTGCTTTTTTGACGAAGAAATGGGAGAAGGAGCTGGATTATAAGCTGAAGAAAGAGTTGTGGGCGTATACGGATAACCGTATCAGTGTGAGGTTTGAGTATGAATGGCATGATAAGGAGGGGAATTGGTTCCGGTCTTATGGGAATGAGCAATGGGAGTTTGATGAGAATGGTTTGATGCAAAGGAGGTATGCATCGATTAATGATCTGGCGATAGAGGAGAAGGATAGGAAGTTTTTGTAGGAGTAGAGCGGACGGTTATGGGGCCCCATAATTTGTCCGTTTTTTTGTGCAGTGCTTTGTGCTGGTTGGTCTCAGCTTGTAACCGCTTCGGCCTGGCTTTCGGTGATGGTTTCTTTTGGCTGGTTGCGTTCAGATATAACGCTGGCAGCTTCGGTCAGACGCTCAAGTTGTTCCCAGAAGAAGAGATAATTGCTTGCGGGGGCTTCTTCTACTGTTAGGGCATTTATCAAAATGTCGCGCAGGGTTTTCCTGACTTCCAGTAGTGAGTACCAGGAGAAGAAGTCTTCTAGGACTATTTGAGGGTTTTCTATTTCCTCGTTAGTGAGTTTAAATGGTTTTGTGGTCCATTCGGGGTATTTTACGTTGTTATTATCCATATATTAAAAATTTAGCGTGAGTATTGAAACCTGCTTTCAGTGTGTATTTTTAGAGGCTTTATATAGCCTACTCAGTTAACGGCAAAACAAAAATAGGGTAAACCGGAATTGCCAACAATGACGTATTAGTCATTATTTAATAACTATGGGAAAGGGCCCGTAAAGGGCCAAAGGGCTTTGTGACTAAGGATTTAAAAGATAATTTTCATTAAATCAGCCAGAAATTGGCCTTTTAGTTAAACACGGGCCAGTATTTCACGCAATTTTTTGCATATTTTTGAGAAACGATCATTTTTTCAAAAAGCGCTATCCTTTCGCTTTGAGTAAAGGGAATGTTTATGAACACAATAACATTACAAGTGCCTGATAAGGTTGAGTTAGACCCTAGAGAAACTGCCAGGTTTCTTGCGGCCAAATTGTATGAAATCGGAAGGCTATCCTTAGGGCAGGCAGCTGAGCTGGCTGGATTGTCTAAAGTTGCTTTTTCAGAAGTGCTGGGTGATTATGATGTTTCATTGATTAATTATCCTGCCTCCGACATTGAAAGAGATGCCTCAAAAATATAATGTAGTCATTGCAGATACTAGTTGCTTTATCCTGCTGGATAAAATAGATGCATTGAGTCTGCTACATCAATTATTCCTGACTATTACTACTACTGTTACCATAGCAGAGGAATTTGGCAAAAAACTTCCCGAATGGGTGACAGTTATGTCTGTTGCTGATTTGCATTATCAAACTATTTTGGAGTTAGAGGTTGATGAAGGTGAAGCAAGTGCTATTTCTCTGGCCATTGAACATCAGCCTGCACTGCTTATCCTTGATGACCTGAAGGCAAGGAAGGTGGCGGAAAAGCTCCGGCTTAACTATACTGGGACATTAGGGGTACTGTTAAAGGCGAAAGAAAATGGGATTATTGATAGGATTAAACCTTTACTGGACCGCATTCAGCAGACGAATTTTCGATTTTCTAAGAATGTTTTTGAGCAAATATTGAAAGTAGCGGGAGAATGATGGCTTTATTCAATGTGGGCATTGCCCATTAAACCTCCGGCAACGGCCGTGCTGTCCTCCGAAAAGTCCCCACCAAATCATCCATCATTGGCCCATACTGCTCCCTCAACATATAATCACAACAAAGATTCAGATAGAAATAATGACTGTTATCCTCCGTGAAAATGGAGAAACAGCGAAAATACAACTCAGGCAACCTGCTCGGAAAAAGGGATGCCCAGTCGCGATAAATTACCTTCCAGCATGCCTCCCATGCCTCCATCCCCAGTACCCGGAACTGTCTTTTGCTTAATAGAAAACAATCTTCACGCATGGTATCCATATCCGTGGTCAGGCCGATTATAAAATCCTCCGCCATGTCCACTTCCCTGTTCCCGGTTGCCGCTTTCATTTTAGCTACCGGCCACATGCCCATATCAAGCGTAGCCTCTACAGCCTCTCCGGACTCAAGCCGGGTTTTTGTCGCATTGGTAGCTTGGGAAAATTCCTTTACATCATTAAATTCTTCAGGGTAGGCTACCTGGAAGTAATCTTTATTCGCCCATACCCACCCGTTTATGGCAGGAGGTACCGCAGCCGGTGGAGGCGAGATAGCTTGCTGCAGATTGTGAAACGCTTGCTGCAATAGTAGCTCATCCTGTTTAACAGTGTTTTCAACATCCCCTGGATTACAGCTGATCGAGTGAATAGCATTCAAAAAGACGGGGGCATACTTCCCGGTTAATGTGAAATCAGCTTCGCAACGTACCTGGAGCAGATACCGGTCGCCAATAAACAGCCAGGCCACGCAGTAATAGATACGGGGACGGGTCAAGTCCTCTTCGTTTGAGGATAACTTGCAAAGCTTTCCTTCCAGGTCGTTTACCAGTAAATCGTCTTCACCGAGCAGCATTGTAGCCCAGCTGTATTCCTTGAATGCAGACAATTTCGTTTCCAGTAACTGCTGCCGGGGAGTATTACTATCATACTCCGAGATAGCAACACTCATGTAAGCAGGTACTTCCTCATTCTCCAGCATACCTACGGTTTCCGCCTTGACAACATTACCGAGCTGTTTTATAAAGGGAAAAACTTCATCGTCGATCTGAATGCTATAAGCGCCAGCATCAATTTTTTTCATCGCTACATGACATTTGAGTTAACAATAGGTTATCCGTTGTCCTCTAAATTAGTGATTCATCTTAAATCAATGAAAAATAAGTTCGAAAAGCGTATAGCCACGGCTATTTGATATTCATTCTTAAATCGCTAGATTCGCTAAATACTTTAAACCATAATATTATGACCGATTTTATGACAGCCGCCATCGAAGAGGCATTAATGGGCATTAACGAAGGAGGCATCCCCATAGGGTCTGTACTGGTATACAAAGGAAACATCATCGGGCGCGGACATAATCGAAGGGTGCAAAAAGGCAGCGTGATCCTGCACGGAGAAATGGACGCACTCGAAAACGCCGGAAGGCTCACAGCAGCGACTTATAAGGACTGTACATTGTATACAACATTATCTCCTTGCCCGATGTGCACCGGCGCTATATTGTTATATGGCATCCCAAAGGTTGTGATCGGTGAAAATCAAACCTTCATGGGTGCAGAAGACCTGCTTAAAGCAAATAATGTTGAAGTGACTGTACAAAACAGCCAGGAATGTATTGATATGATGCAACAGTTCATCCTGAAACATCCGGAACTTTGGAATGAGGATATTGGTAAATAAACTGTTCCACTTAAGGAAATTATTTCCATTAAGTAATTTATCTTAAATACCTGTAAATAAAAAGATTACGCTGAACTGATGCTTGTTGCCCACCCCATTACCTCCCTGGGGGAAAATATTTTTTACGCGGTTAAAATATCCCCCCAATCCCATTCGTCAACATACCAATATGAAGAAATTAATCAGGATAATAGTAAAATGCCTGAAAGCAGCACTTGTTGTACTTGTGTTATTTATAATTACTGTGTTAATATATATGAGACATCCACTATTCGGGGAAAAGCCCGCAGGAAAGAGATTAGAGCAAATCAAACAATCGCCTCATTACAAAGAAGGCCAGTTCCAGAACATCCATCATACGCCGTCACTTTCAGAGGGGTACAGCATGGGAGGCGTTATATATGATTTTATATTCAAAAAACACCCGCGTTTACGTCCCATAGATTCATTGCCCTCTGTGAAAACTGATCTCCTGGCGCTTGCGCCACAGCAGGATGTGCTGGTGTGGTTTGGCCATTCGTCTTATTTTATTCAGGCAGGAGGAAAACGCTTCCTGGCAGATCCCGTGTTTTCAGGCAGTGCCTCACCTATACCCGGAGGCACTAAGGCATTCAATGGTGCTGACATTTACACGATTGATGATTTCCCGGCAATAGATTACCTGTTTATATCACACGATCACTATGATCACCTGGATTATAAGACCATCCTGGCGCTAAAGGGTAAGGTTGGTAAAGTGATCTGCGGATTGGGAGTAGGGGGCCACTTCGAAAGGTGGGGTTATACGCCTGATCAGATCATAGAGACAGACTGGTGGCAGAATATAGACCTGGGCGATGGCTTTATTGTACATACAGCCCCTACCCGTCATTTTTCCGGCAGAACCTTTTCCCGGAATAATACACTTTGGCAGTCTTATGTATTGCAAACGCCTGCTATGAAGATCTATATAGGAGGTGATAGTGGTTATGATACCCACTTTGCGGAGATAGGGAAGAGATTCGGGCCGATGGATTTTGCCATTCTTGAAAACGGCCAGTACGACCTCGCATGGAAGTACATTCATATGCAACCGGAAGAAGTACTGCAGGCCGCAAAGGACCTGAAGGCAAAAAGATTACTGCCGGTGCATTCCTCCAAGTTCACACTGGGCAATCATCCCTGGGATGAACCCTTACGAAGAATAAAGGCGATTGCAGATCTTCCCCTGGCTACTCCTATGATAGGGCAGTTAGTGGATCTGCACGATGATAAGCAGGTATTCGAAGAATGGTGGAAAGGGGTGAAGTAATTTCTGTTAGCGTTCCGAAATGAGCTTTAGTGCAAGAGCTTTGGGTAGATCCTTTTTCGTCGAAAGGTCCGCTATAGTGGGTAGGACTGGATAGGTAGGCAAGACCCCATGTCCATCGCCACCGCCGGCTATGATCCCAAACGTAGTAGTGGAAATAAAACCTCTTATCCGGGTTTTAGGCAGTGATATTACTGTAGGGTTCCCACTAATGATATATTTATTTCCACCGGTTTCTTCCCCAATAAAGACGGCCCTTTTATCTTTTTCCAGGCAGGTGCTTACAATAGCAGTATTGGAAAAACTGCCACCATTAATAAGCACAAACAATCTTCCGGTAAAATGATTGATCCTGGGCTGTATTAATCTGGACTCTTTTCCATTTAATAAGTAGCGGGCAGGACTCATCAGCAGATAGGATAAGAGGTAGCGTCCGGGTTCAAAGTCTCCTCCCTGATTATCGCGCAGATCCAGGATAAGATTTGTGGCCCGATTGCAGTTTATCATTGTAAAAATGCTGTCTAGTGTACGCTTATAATCCTGCTTGTAAACTGATTCGAGCAGATCAGGATCGAAGCTTTTAATTGTAAGGATGGCAGTTGTCCCATCCTTAATTTCCTCGACAGAAATTCCTGGGTATTCAATGGCTGGATAACGGGTTTGCCGGAAGAGCTTAATACTATCCTTTGTTAAAGCCGCTACCTGCTTTTTTCTAAGCTCACCGTTTTTACTTTTGAGTTCGAGAGAGAATTGCGAAGGTCTGCCATAAACAAAGCTATAGTAAGCAGCGAAATAATGATTCAGTATCCAAATCGGGTAAGTTTGGTTGTATCCATCCCTGATTTGCCTTGCCAATAGCTGTGACATGACAGCAGCAGTACCTTCTCCATTAATGTTTACAATCTCTTCTCCTTTTTCAATCCCCGTATCAGATGAGCAGTTTTCAGCAACATACAGTCTTCCACCTGTGTAAGTCAGGGAGAAGGGGAAAAATCTGCCCTTGCTATTATTATATTCAGTCGTCGCGTTACTGGGCAAAAACATTGTGTGCCCATCACCTATTTTAGGATGTAGCAAGGTAATTAAGCTTAAGAATGCCTGCTCATCCATGGGTTTATCAACGGAATTGTAAAGGCTGTCGAAAAAAATATCAAACGCAGGTTTTGTAGTATAACGGTAAAGTCCCGGGTGTATCGAAGTTAATTTTTTTCTCAGGAACCGCAGATCAGCTTTCAGCTCATCTGGACGGTAAATACGGTTTGTATCAGATAATTGGACCTGACCCAAAGCAGAAGGAGCAGATAATAGCAGTAAAAGCGGCAGAAAAATCAGGGCAATTCGTAGCATAGGTAAAGAGCAATATTACCAAAAAGTTCTCATTGGAAGCCCTTCGGTCAGATTATTATTCCAGTCCTTTCAGCATTTCTTTAGCTTCCTTATACTGCTGATCATTTGCACTAACATATTCTTTAAAGCGGATCAGGTTTTGAAGTATTTGCCTGGAGCGCTCCGTTTTACCATTCCCATATCGTTTAACCAGTTCCATCATTGCATCGAACTTGTAGCCCTGTTCAGAATATTGATCACCCTTGGCAAGTGATTCAAAACAGGCTTCCGCTTTTGGCAATTGGCCGTTTTTTTGATAAATAAGACCTGCATACCATGCTTTTGCCGGGTGCAATTTTCCCGACTTGCCATATTGATCCGCCATCTTTAATCCAAATTGTAAAATCCGGGGATTCGATGATCTGCCCACGAGCTCAAATGCGGTTGGTGTTTGCCAGATGGGATCTGATGGGAATTCCTTCATCAGCTTTTGTAAAAGATTCTCAGCTTCCAATGTATCGGGATGTAATGAAGCTGGTAGAAATGCGAGGGTTGTTGCTTTAGCAAATTGTTCTTCTATAGCAAGTCGTGATCCTGTTTGTCCATTTTGGACAAAATTTCTAAAGAATGAACAAACCAGCATTGCGTTAAATGGATTTCCATAACCCAGCCTTGTTACAGCTGAAGGCAGCGAGCAGGGTGAGAGCATGACAAGCGTGAGGTTTTTGGAAGGCACCCGCAGCAAAAGAGCGGCGTCATTTCCTCCATATCCATAAGCCCAATGCAGCTCTGTTCCTTCGAAATTAGTCGTGAACCAGCCCATGCCATAAGGACTGCCGGGATAAAAAGGAGCGGTAACCTGCTTGTATTGCAAAGCCGTCAATAATTTATTTTGGCCAAGTGCCGCCGAGTATGTTACAAGATCATTAACAGAACTCATCATCCCAAAACCTGGCCCGCTTTGCATGTCACTTAGCTTAACATCAAGGGGCGTGAATTTCCCATCGGCTTCATTCAGGCTGTAAACCGGCGCCATCCATTTTATTAGATGTCCCTGCTCATTTTCTGAAAATCGGAGCAGGGTGTGTTCGATCTTCAACGGCGTTAATATTCGTTGCTGTATCTCTTCGGTAAATGGACGCGTCATATCATTTGCGACCTTTGTTTTGTTAATGGCGCAAAAAGCATTGAACACGATATTGTATTTACTGCCATTGTAAATAAACTGGGATCCAGGCGGATTGCTTTCAGCGGTTTGGCTTATCAGCTGTCCAAGTGTAGTTTGCTGGTTCCACCTGTTAGCAGTAAAGTATTGATTGGGATATTTGGAAATAAGATCATTCAGCGATAGTTTTCCTTCTCCTTCCATTTGTTTAAGCGCAACAGCCGTGAAGGATTTTGTAACGGAGGCGATGGGGAAAATATGCTCTGCAGTGAGCGGCTCGTTGGTTAAAGGGTTCGCTATACCCATACCTTTGAAAAAGATAAGGCTGTCGTCAAGAGCAACGCCAACAACTAATCCTGGCAGGTGCAGCAATTGGTAATAATCTTCTATATCCTTGCTGAAGGAGCCTGTATCATTTAGAGGCAGACCAGGGCGCGTGCCCGGGTCAACCCCGTAAGGAACGGCCCTTAGGTGCTGCGTGTATATAACCGATATTAGTAAGAGTGCAGTGAATAATGCAGCGCTGATTTTTCCTGACATATGAGCGATCGGATTTAACAATGCTGATTATGCCAAATAGTTTGCCAATGCGGTAGTATGACTACAGCGCGTTAATAAATAATGAGTTAAGTATATAGGTTGATTAGTCTGCTGTCCGATTATGAACGCCCGGATGTCCGGATTTTAAGTGACTATAGCTTTTCATACCATTCCAAAATATAGTCAGCTACGTTTTCCCAGCCTTTTTCTCCGCAGATAAAATGGCTTTTTCCTTCAAATATTTTAAGATCAACTTTACTGTTGGGATCTTTATATTTTCCGGCGATGGTTTTAGTAAGCCCAGGGGGGAATATATGGTCGTTGCCGCCACCTATGAATAATACAGGTACATGAGGTTTTTTGAAATCTATATTTGAATAAGCATTTAGAACCAATTGGCGGCTTACTTTATAGCTTTCCGGTACAGCATATTTTTCAAAGGCGGTTACTTTTTCGGCATCAGGAATTGTATTGAAAAATGCATAATCATACCATTTACGGCTGCCCATAAAATATTTGGTAAATGAAAAGAAGCCAAATGCGGGAAGAACGGTTTTAAGTGTCTGAAATGGAGGAAAGACGTTTTTAGGCGGAGCTCCGTCTATGCTTACCCCAGCCGCGGCTTTCCCTAATTCAACAAGTTTCAGCACAGCCATTCCGGCCATAGAATGCCCTATAATTAAAGGCTTTTCAGGCAAGCTGTCGATCAGGGTGGCAATATTGTTTACAACGTCTATAAATCCCGTTTTCGTTAAGTCCGGGTGCACATTTTTTCTCAATTCCGATGGAGTGCCTTCATGTCCGGGATTTACAGGTGTATACACTTTATACCCTTTTTGTTCATAATATTGTTTCCATTCTGTCCAGGTAATGTTGTTTACGAAATTTCCATGGATGAGCACAATAGTTTTTGATTTTGCCATTTCTGTATTTTTTGGTTGAGGGGTGTTGGTTCAATTGGGTGCATTGTAAATATAAATCAAACATAGTCACTTTTACATTCCTTCTTCATGTCAGAAAAATGGCTTTTGTTGTACATATTACTGTTTGGTAAACCCTGTGCCAGGGAAATTGAGCACTGAAATACAATGGCAGATAGCGTAGAACACTAATAAATTAACATTAAGCACGGCTATAACCAGCCAGAGCGCCGGAAGTAATAGTAAACAACTGCGCAAACAGTGAGGGTAGATGTGACTACCAGTGGGTATCCCCAATGCCATTCCAACTCCGGCATAAATTTGAAATTCATGCCGTAAAATCCAGCTACCATGGTAGGTACGGCAATGATAGCCGCCCAGGCTGCGAATTTCTTGGAGGTATCGTTCTGGGATATGGAGATCAGGGCGAAATTTGCATCCAGGGCAGTATTCAATAGCTCCCTGGTATTATCTACCATTTCATTGATCCTTAGTACATGATCATAGATGTCACGAAAGTAAGGCTGGGTTTCCTGAGATATACCTTTGATATCAAATTTCATGAGGCGATTGCAGATATCTATCAGCGGCGATACTGCCCGCTTGACTTCCAGCAGGTCCTTTTTTAAGTTATATATTAGTTCCGTTGTTTCGCGGCTGGGCCTTTCCTTGAAGATCTTGTCTTCAATCTTTTCTAATTCTATTTCCAATTCTTCTACTACGGGGAAATACATGTCTACAATAAAGTCCATAATAGCATATAGCACAAAGCCTTGTCCTTTACACAACATGTCGGGTACTGTTTCGCAACGAACCCTTACATCTGTATAAGGTATGGAAGAGCCATGCCGGACAACTACAATGAAATTGGGGCCAACGAAAAAGTGCGTCTCTCCGAATTCAATAGAATGCGCTTTGTTTATTTGTGCTGTACGCATGACTATAAACAGGGAATCCCCGTATAGCTCGATTTTTGGGCGTTGGTGTGCCCTGTGGGCATCTTCAACTGCGAGATCATGCAGGCCGAATTCATTCTGAACGCGTTCGAGCAGCTCTTCCGATGGTTCATAGAGCCCTATCCATACAAACTGGCTGGTATCTTTTAAGATTTCGTGAATGTCGTTTAGCTCAACATCGGCAACCCGGCGTCCGGAAGAGTAGGCGGCGCAATTGACAATCTCTTTCATAGATTTGCTTTTGAGGTCGAGGTAGTATCTACTCTTAAGTTCGCAAAAAAATATGAGATAAACGGAAATAAAGAGACCAGTTCCTGCCGACCACCCACACGGAGGGCTTTATAATTCCCATTCATCAGAATCATCTACAGGTCGTGGAAGTCTTCCTTCTAGGATAAAAGCTTTGGGGAAAAATCTTTGTTTTTTGACTCAATTATCCAGGATAAAAATTGATCCGGGCCTCCGTTTAAGTATGGCGGCGGCGAAACTGGATAAAAAACGGTAGGCAACCGTTCATTCACAGACAAATAGTTAACTACATGCCCTAACTCCTGTACGACTCTCCATGCTAAAGGATGATCTATATCAAACTGGAATTTTATCCACCATAATCCTTCTTCAGTTTGACCTTTACCAATCGGGAGGTTTACTCCTGGTAATTTAGCAACGAAATTTTCCAGCTCATTAAAATACTCCATATTTCCATTGTATTAAGACATAATCGTATTGGTCACCATCCAATTGTCCGATGGCGCCATATAGGAATAACATTGGTATCTGCATGTTCTTCCATTGGATTGTTTTCCCGTAGTAACCTACTTACGGTATAGGCCCTTTCAAAGTCGGTAATTAACCCGAATTGATTCAGTTCCGTTGGTAGAAACCTTATCATAAACCGACGAACTAGGCTGCCAATTAAGGTGTTAATCCCTGGTCTTCAATTTTCCTCCTTGTCATTGTTGCTACGAAGTAAACGACTGTACTTATCAAACCACTCATCGATAAAGCAAAGTCGCGACTTTTTCGAAAGGCAAGTAAGTTGCTTTGCAGGCTTTCTGAGACATTTGTTGGGGCAATTATCAGCAGTCCAAATAAAGGAATATCCCCTGAAACTATGAAAATACTGATTTGAGCAATTAAGAAAAGAATGACAGCCTTAGCGAACGCCTTCACGCTTATGCCCAAGTAACTCAGGCCTGCAATCGCTAAATGAAAAAGTATGAAAGTCAAAAACTGAAGAATAACGGAAATTATAATGAACATGCCCATTGTCTGGCTATCTGCAGCAAAGCGTGGCAGGAAAATAAAATTAAATATTGCAAGATAGCAAAGGCTATAAATCCAGAATCTTTTCAAACTTTCTTTCATAGGTTCAGTAAAGCATCCATATCTACTTACCGCTAATTTACGCAACAATCCTGTTTGTACGCAGACTTTACTTTAAGAAATACCCATAGCCGTTAATGCTTTATTAGTGCAGCGCTGTGGGTCCCGGCAAATAGTAAGCCTGTATGCGATGCTGTTGCAACAGCATCGCATACAGGCTTTTATGAACGGTCACTAAGCCTATTTACCTCCCGCCTCATAAGTAAACTTCTGTCCGCCGATGGCGGCTTCTACCATCAGCCCGCCTTTGCCCTGGGTGAACACGAGCACACCTTCCCGGTATTTAACATTGGCGGCGGCTCCTTCTTTAGCAGCGATCGCTGAAACCTGGCCTGAAAACTTAAGTTTGTTATTCTTAAAGTTGTCAAAGGCCGCTTCATTTTCAAAGAATATTACTTCACGGTATGCCTGACCGCCAAATTGGAAACCGGCCGTTACCTGTATCATCTTGGCGAGGCCAATAAATTTTCCTTTTTCATAAACAACGCCATTACCAGCGGCGCCGCCAACACCCACAGCGCCTTTACCTACGTTAGGGAAAATGGCGTATCCGTAGCTGTTGTCAAAAAGGTTTTGCATCAATTTGTCTGTCTTAATAAAATCCGCTTTTGCTTCTTTACTGTCATCCCTGATCCTTTCTTTGTCCTGGGCTGTAAGCATCACCGGAAGTAAGGATCCCGCCAGGATGATGGCAAGGCTTATCAGATACTTTTTCATAGCGATACCTTTTGGTTAGATATACCATAGCACAAGTAATATGCCATACCAATGTTATCTAATCGTTAACCTGAGGATGACCTTGCTATAAGGCGGGATCCGGAAAATATTATGCTGAGACGCTATCCAACTGCGGTTGCTGAGCGCTTTCAGCATCCTGAGGTGCTCTCACCCTCAGCTTTTCCACTTCCAGCTTATGTAACTGGCTTTCCAGGTCTTCCCTGATCTCCCTGTAAGCGGGATTATAGGCCAGGTTAGTATATTCGCTCGGATCGTTTACCAGGTCATACAATTCATACTGATTGTAGTAGGCGCCGGACGCATCAAAATAATAAGTGAATTTCCATTTCTCCGTCCGTATACAACGGATGCGGTTAGCAGCTCTCACTACCGACCATTGACTATTGGAGCCGGCTTTTGTATCATCAAAAGTGAACAAAATACTGTCCTGTACAGGCCTGCCGTGCTCCATGACCGGCATCAGGCTGGTACCTGCAAGTCCTGCAGGAGGATTGGATATATTGGCCAGCTCGAGGAAAGTGGGCATGATATCAACCAGTGTAGCCAGCGCCATTGACTGTTGAGTATGATGACCTGAAAACAGCACCGGGTTGGAGATAACAAGCGGTACCCTCAGGGCTTCTTCGTAAGCTACAAAGGTTTTCTGGCGAAGGCCTCCGTGTGCAAGGCCCATTTCGCCATGGTCTGAGGTAAAGGTGACGATAGCAGCATCAGCAAGGCTGCTTCCTTTTTCGTCTTTCAGATACAGCTCTTTGACCAGGTGACCGATCTCATTGTCAACATAACTTAGGAGGTAACCGTAGAAGTTGATATAATCCAACTGTTGTTCTATGGTAGGTAAAGGCCCCAATAAGCTATTCATCCCAATTAAGATCTGCTCCTGCGCCATGGGCTTTTTATTTAACAGCAGATGTTCATTCACGGTATCAGGCAGCCTTATTTCCCTGCCAGACCAGGAACTGGAGTGATAACCGGAAGTTCCCGCCGTTTGGGGATAGGCCAGCACATCATGAGGATTTACAAGCGATACGATCAGGCAGTAAGGTTGATGGATGCCTGCCGCCCTCTTCGCTTTGACGCCCTGCAGATATTCAATGGATTCAGCAATATACCTCGCATCGTGGTTGGCATAGCCTCCGCCGAAATTTAAAGGGTTTACATCTTCGCCTGCATCCGGGGCTACCCAGCCCATAGCGCCGAACAAAGAAATATCGGCTGGCGTCAGCTTATCATAATTCGTTACGGCACCGTTGGCAGCCACCCCTTTACTCATGTGCCATTTACCACGGTATTGCACATCATATCCTTCAGCCCAGAGTACATTCATCAGGTTGGGTAAAGAAGTACTCAGTGTAGGCTCTGCGGGTGATAAAGGCCCGCCCTCAGTTAGTGTCTGGGATACACCATGTTTGGCCGGATATACGCCGGTAAATAAGGTGGCCCGGCTGGGAGAGCACATGCAGGTGTTACAGAAGGCCCGGTCAAAACTAAAGCCGTTCTTTTTGAGGAAGGTGAGGGTAGGGAGATGTTTTTCCTCCCATCCGGGCGGGAAATGTTGTGTGGCCCGCTGTTCATCGGTGATGATAAGGATAAGGTCTGGCTGCTTGCCAAGTTGGGAAAGCTTTTTCCGGAAGTCCATGGTTATATGTTTGAGGTTAGGAAATTCAGGGAATTCAAATGTCACCACATCCTGCATGCTGCGGGGACAACTACACGTTTATTTGATTTTCTTAACTTTAAGTTAAGCCGTTTACACGAATTTAAAACAATAGCTTTACATTTAGTTGTCAAAATAACCAATTACACCCCTTTACAAATTATAGCTATTACCTAGAAAACTACTATCACCATGGCTACTAAAACAGTTCTGTTTCATGTGGAAGTCAGGAATGCAGTGATCACATCCGGTACTTATGAGGTGCAGGGCATTGTCAATAAATTTGCTGGTGCTGCAGCTTCCAAAACAGCATTCCAGGGAAACTCCTTCATCGTTGAACTTAAAGAGAATGAGTCTGAGCATTTTGCTGTTACTGTTCTCATACAGGATTATACAATCGATGGTGTTGCCCATAAGGCGCAGGATAAGCCCATCAACCTGCTGGCGACATTCTATTTACCTGCTGCGGGAGAAGTGAAAGTTTGTCCTGAATCATCTATCGCATCCATTTATTCGTTTGCACGAATGACGACCGTTAACAATGATGGTTTGGTAACAAAAGCAAACTGTTTTCCTGGCTAATTTCGGACGGGAATCAGCGCCCACTGGTGAAAAGTCCCTGGATCTGCAGGCCCGTTTGGGGTGACCATGCTGCGCAATCCCTCCGATCCGCAGTCAGCACAGCTCATGACTGTTCCGACAGGCGGTTCGGAAGTGATGCTGGCAAATGGCCACCCGCTGTATGGTACCCAAACCAGACCTGCGCCGCACAGTGTGAGGCATGAACCTGTTCGTATGGAATGCTATCAGCCTATCATGCGGCTGACCTCCACCAATATAGATGGCGCCGGAAATCTATGGTGCATGAACAACTGGAAACCTTCGGCTTTGGTAGATGTTGCTGATAATCCCGGAGGAGATGGCGTGGTGATCTTTCTGGGGATAGCAGAGCCGGAGTAAATGCCGGTCTTCAGGCTGGCACTGTTTTCGTTGAAATACCTATACGGTTCAGGAAATTGATAAGACAGGCACATACAATGATGTCTGTTATCTGCTTCGTGTCGAAGTAATTCATCAGCTTTTCATAAGCCTCATCGGAAATACCATGGGCAGAAATATGTGTTACTTCTTCTGCTACATGTAAAGCGGCTTTTTCGCTGTCGCTGAAGAATGGGCTTTCTTCCCAGGCGGAAAGGGCGAAGATCCTGCCCGGCGTTTCTCCACGATGCAGGGCGTCCTGCGAATGATATTCGATACAATAAACACATTTATTGATCTGGGAGACCCGGATCTTGATAAGCTCCAGCAGGCTGCGGGGTACAGAAGAGCCGGCCAGGCGTTTGTCTATTGTTGCTATGGAATCCCAGTATAATGGTTCTTCCTTCCAAATGTCTAAGCGATGTTTAATTGATTTGACCATGATTTGAATGCTTTATTTACGCTGCAAATTGCATCGAAAAAAAGCCCTGGCGCTTAAACTGGTTTAAGAAATGTATTTCTTCCGGATCTCGCTGAGATATTCAGGGGTAAATCCAAGGAAAGAAGCCAGCAGGTATTGAGGAACACGTTGAATAAAGGCGGGAAATTTCTCCTGGAAATCACGATATAACTCTTCCTTGGGAAGCTCGTTTATCAGCTTCATTCTCACCTGGGAAGCTGCATAGGCTTTCTGGAACAGGAGGTGAAAATATTCATTCATTTCGGGGACTTTGTTCAGCAGGGCCCGCTGGCTGTCGGCGCTGATGCACAATGCTTCTGTGGCTTCTATTGCACGTATGGAGAACTGTGCCGGTGATCCGTTGGAGAAAGCCATAAAATCTGAGATCCACCAGTTTTCCATTGCGAAATCGATGGTCTGCTCAATCCCGTTCTGTTTCAGGTAATAGATGTTCACACATCCTTTGATAATGAAGAATTTCTCAAAGCATCGCTGTCCCTCCTCCAGTAATAACTGCTTTTTTTTATATACCCGGTGTTCAAAGAATGGCGCTATTAAACCTGATCTTTCCGGTGCTATCGCGCAGAATTTACCGATATGGGTGATAAGCTGTTGTATCACATCTTCTTTATTTGGTCGCAAGACAAAATTACAGGAAGGATAGATTATATTTAAATCACTTTTGCAACAATTATTTTATCCTTTCCGTGAGAATAAGACAAAGAATATCTTTAAGCACCTGTGTACTGCTGGCTTTCTTTTTAACATGTGTGAATGTCTGCGCGCAGGAAAACACCAGCACTGCCGACAGCTTGCGACAGAAAATACTGGCTTTAAAAATACCGGGGCTAAGTGTAACAAACATCCAATGCGTCAGCGCTGGTGTATATCAACCCGCTGCAGCAAAAACAGTGTTGGGGGAATTACCCGCTTTTTGCCTGGTGGCGGTAACGCTTAGACCTACACCAGCCTCTGATATCAGGATAGAGCTCTGGATGCCGCAAAGTAACTGGAACGGCAGGTTCCTGGGAACAGGTAATGGCGGTAGTGCCGGAAATATACTATATGACAGGCTGGCAAACGGATTGAAAAAAGGGTATGTCACTGCCAATACAGACATGGGCACATCGCCGCATCCCGATTCCGCCATCCATCACCCGGAACGCTGGACTGATTTTGGGTATCGGTCCACTCACCTGATGACCATTGTATCCAAACAGATCATTGCTTTATATTATGGTAAAGCTGCGCATCATGCTTATTTTGTTGGTTGCTCTACAGGCGGTCAGCAGGCCTTGATGGAAGCACAGCGGTATCCGGACGACTACAACGGTATCATTGCAGGGGCGCCCGCTAATAACCGCACCCATTTACACACCGGGTTTATATCAAACCGTAAAGCTACCAGCGAAGGGAAGGAGCCCCTGTTTTCATCAGCCGATCTCTCTTATATCAGCAGAACAATTGTTTCCAGGTTTGCGGGTAAAGACGGTGGGGCGCCGTCCGACAGCTTTCTCACCGATCCCAGGATGGTGAAATTTGACATTGATTCGCTTTTTAAATGCGGAAGTGGCAATCAATGCCTTAGTGACATTCAAATAAGGGCCTTAAAGAAGATCTATGCAGGCCCGGTGAACCCGCGGACTGGCGAACGGATCTATTGTGCGCCGCCACCCGGTGGTGAAAATGCCAGCGGCGGCATTGAATATCAGCAAACGGACAAAGGCGCTGGGGGCCTGTTCTATTTATATCGTTGGGTTTTTGGGAAGGATTTCGATTACCACCATTTTGATTTTGATAAGCACCAGGCCAGGGTAGATTCAATGCTCGCTCCTGTATTGAATGCCAATAATCCTGATTTAAATAATTATAAAGCGGCCGGCGGGAAATTGATCATGTACACCGGTACAGCGGATGCGCTTGTGCCCTGCCAGGACGCTATCAATTATTATGAGCGGGTAGTGCAGCGGCAAGGCAGCCTGAAAAAAACACAAGGTTTTTTCAGGTATTTTTTGATACCCGGCATGGGACATTGCAGTGGGGGACCAGGCCTTAATGATTTTGGTCAAAATCTGAATCCTGTGGCAAAACAGGATAGCGAACATGATATTTTACTGGCATTGGTTAAATGGGTGGAACAAGGTGAGGCCCCCCGGAAGATGGTTGCCAGTGCGCTAAATTGCTGCGGTGCTGCTGGTGTCAGGTTTCAAAGGCCCGTATATCCTTACCCGGCATTCCCGGAATACAAGGGTGGAGATCCTGGTTTGCCTTCCAGCTATAAAGCTGTTATTCATGAAAGGGGTGGGGTTGTAGTCCCTGCTGAAAAATATTTAAGATAAACTTCTTAGGAGATGGAATTAATGTTTTATTAGTCCCCCCGTTAAGCCTGTAAACCTATCTTACAGGCTCACTAAACCTCCACGTCCTATGATCAGGAAATTAACCCGTTTTGTACTGTTTACTGCCCAACTCTGCGGTAGCGCCTTTATCCTTCAGGCCCAGGTGGCCCCTCCTGCACAATCTGTAAGCGGTAAAGTGATCTGCGGTTACCAGGGCTGGTTTAACTGTTATGGCGATGGCTCGCCGGTAGCCCGCTGGCGGCATTGGTCCTCCGGGCCCTACAATTCCCCTGCTGGTAGTCCGGCGCCCGGCGCCGTGACCTTTGAAGGCTACCCGGATGTATCGGAGTATCCATCCAGCGTGATGTTCCAGACCAACCTGGGAAACCTCAGTGACGGACGGCCTGCCCAATTGTTCTCCTCTTATCCTGCAGCTACGATCGACCTGCATTTTAAATGGATGCAGCAGTCCGGCATTGATGGAGTAGCCCTCCAGCGCTTTTTAGGAGAGACCCGTGATGGTGTGTTTAAGGCCAGTCGCGACAGCATTACAGTACGCATGCGCCGCGCTGCTGAAAAATATCAGCGGATCTTCTACATCATGTATGATATGGCCGCAGATGACACTACCTTTTTTAAAAATGACTGGCTGCATATTGAAAACGACCTGGGGGTGGTGAACAGCCCTTATTATGCCCATCAGGATGGCAAACCGGTGATCTGTATCTGGGGTTTCGGGTTTAACCACCGTTTGAATGCGCCTGCCGCCAGCCTGGCCATTATCAACTGGTTGAAGGCCAAAGGCTACTATGTGATCGGCGGGGTGCCTACTTACTGGCGTACAGAGACCAATGACTCCTATACTGGCTACAGCCAAGTGTATAATGCTTTTGATATGATCTCGCCCTGGTCTGTTGGCCGTTTTGGCGACAATGCAGGTGCAGATAATTTCAAGACTAACCTGCTGCAGCCAGACCTGGCATATTGTAATGCCAACGGTATCGATTATCAACCGGTGATCTTCTCCGGCTTTGCCTGGAGCAACTGGAACGGCGGTAGCCGTAACCAGATCCGCCGTAACAAGGGAGAATTCTATTGGCGGCAGCTGTATAATATCAAGAACCTGGGCATGAACACTGCCTATGTGGCCATGTTCGATGAATATGACGAAGCCACTAATATCATGAAAATGGCGGACAGCTATTTTGCGGTGCCCAACAATCAATATTTCCTGACCAGCAGTGCAGATGGCACCTATCTCTCTGGTGACTTTTATCTGCGCCTTACGGGGCAGGCAACCAAAGTGCTGAAAGGCACCGCGCCGCTTACCACCAATGTCACCATTCCTTATGCTACCGCGCCGCTTTGGTTCCGGACCAGTGTGGAAACGGATTATGACGCGGTACCTACCTGGACGGATAACGCAGATCCCAGCTCTATACCGCGGAATGTGGGTAGCCCTTTATGCGGGGCAGTAACAGGGGAGACCAGTCACCTGGGCGCTTCCTCTATTCGTATATCCGGCACAGATAATGCGGCCACCGGAGGTTCTTATTACTATTTCCGCGTGTTTGATGTGAACATACCTGTGAATGCTGCCACTAAGCTAAGCTTCTGGACTTTCCCTACCAACAGTATCTCCCGTTATGCCACGGTAGACCTGCTGATGACGGATGGTACCACCCTGCGGGATATAGGAGCGGTAGACCAGAATGGTACTTCCATGCACCCCGGAGCGGGGCATGGTACGGCGAATACCTGGCAGCGGATCGTCTGCAATATCGGCAACTGGCTGAACGGGAAAACAATAGACCGGATCATGATCGCCTATGATCATGGCGCAGAAACAGGCAACTTCAAAACTTATTTTGATGATATCATCATCAGCGATACTGCTTCATCGTTGCGTACGGGGCATAAAGTGGGCGATACGCTGCTGCGTGTTATGGCAGACGGGAAATACCAATTATCAAAACTGGTAAAGGTATTTCCCCAGCCTGCCAGTAATACGGCCACTATCCAGTTTGGTAATGCGCTGAAAGGAGTAGGTTATTTAACGGTGCTGAACGCAGGCGGTGAAGACGTCGGTCACCAGCTGATCAATATGGATGGCGGACGGGCTACAATACCTGTCAGCCACCTGCCGGGTGGATTATATTTTCTTCGTATTAACACCGGTCGGGAGACGCTCACGCAGAAGCTGATGATCGTACGTGAATGACCATTTACTGTCTATTATAAATCGGAAGCCCGTTCGAAGGAGCGGGCTTTCCTGTTTGCATAAGCGCTTAAAAAACATATCTTTGGACAAAACAGCTTCATATGGGTAAAGTACATTACGATACAGTTTCCAATGCAATTAATGCGTTGCGTAAAGAAGGATTTACCATAGATTTCAATATAGTGGGTGATCACCTGGCACATGGAGAAGAGAAGCTACACCTGGATGATTTTTCAATTGTAGATGTTTACAGGTATGAAGGTAATTCTGATCCGGGAGATGAAGCGGCTGTATATGCGATTGAATCGAAAGGTGGCTTGAAGGGCGTGCTGGTGACAGGATATGGAAGTGCATCGGATGAGGTATCGGAGGCGATGCTGGAGAAGTTGAAGGTGAGGTAATCATCTCCCCCCAATTTCCTACCTTTGACCCACAGAGAACAAGCCGTCATGAAAAGTTCCATATTCGACGTATCCGGCAACCGGGCGTATTCCTTACCCATCGATGCTGAGATTTCCTTCCAGCCAGTTATAGACCGTATCAGGAAAATGGTAGGTACTGAGCAGACCGTTAAAGGTGCATTCTATGAACACGTACTGCAGCGATTTGAAGAACAGGGGATCTATGACCAGGAGATACCACTTGATAAGATCCATGAATATGAGCCACTACTGGAACTTTTATATGCCTGTTTCACACCGGCCCTGCACTCAGAGCATGAACTAGCCTGGGGCCTCAGCTTTCCTTTCAGGAAGCCGATTATCTTTTACGGCACCGATTTAATGTACGAATTACTGGGAAGAAGGAAAGGCGGACAGGAAGTATATGTAACGGAAAAAGGCCCGGCAGACTATCATCGTGAAAGATTGCAGCTGGTGTATTCCTATATCCTGAAAAGGCTATACAATTTCGAAGTACCTGTAAAAACAGGCCTTGTTCATGCAGGTGTTAATACAGAAACCGGCTTGCTGGAATATTACGCCGTAAATATCAATACAGATTTTATAGATGTTACTGTAAACGGAGAGCTGCCTGTACTGGATTGCAGCGCGCTCTACACACATCTCAGTGCAGGCGCCAGCTATGAGATACTGGAAACCATGTTGCCCTTAAATCTCTTTCGTTTCCGGGGCATCGCCATGCTGAAGGTGCTAGATATCACCCAGCAAATGGCAGTGAAAAATATAATGCAGGTTCGCCTGAGCCGCACATCCAATGATGAGGGAGAAAGCCAGAAAAGTGTGATCCGTTCCCTTAAAACACTGGTTAAGAGCAATAAAATAGAATTCGATCTTTTCCCCTTTGTAAGAGTGAATAATGAACCGGTATACGGATTTGTAAAAGGAGGTACCGGGGTGCTGTTCGCTGTATGGGGAGAGAATAACCTTACACCAAAGGAGTTCAGCGAAGAAGCAAAGTACTATGCCGAACATCCTGAATTCTTTTTCTCCCAGGACATTTTTAAAACCCCGGAAAAAGAATACGAAAACGATCCTTATCTCAAACAGTTCCAGGACCTCGGTGTAAGATCACTTGCCCTGATGCCGGTGTTGCAGAACAATGTGCTGGTGGGTGTATTAGGTGTCCATACTTATGGCGACGATACTTTCGACGAAAAAACACTGGCGCTGCTGGAACCTGCAATGGGGCCCATTACACAGCTCTTGCAGGTGTATATTGATGAATTTAACCTGGAGATCGACAGCATTGTAAAGGAAAAGTATACTGCCATACAGCCCGCGGTGCAGTGGAAATTCAATGAAGCTGCCTGGCATTACATGATGCAGAAAAAGAAAAACCTGCCAGCAAAGGTGGAGAGCATCTTATTTAACGATGTATACCCGCTTTACGGCTCCATTGATATCAGGAACTCTACCGTAGAAAGGAACACAGCAGTAAAAGCCGACCTGGACGTTCATTTGAACCTGCTGTCTGAAATGCTGAAGGGGCTGCAGGAACATCATCGTTCTTCTTTGATGGAGGAAACGATCTTCAATTGTAAGAAATGGCAGCAGGTCCTGGCCCAGGAGCAGCTGAATCCGACGGAAGAGACCAACCTTAATTTCTTCCTGACAGAAGGAACCGTGCCCTACCTGCGGCACCTGGCTCACCAGGAGCCGGCCACGCGCCCGGTCATAGAAGATTATATAGAGCTGATCCATAGCGGCAACGGCGCTATACATGAGAACCGGCAGGCATTGGAAACCTCCATGCAGATGATCAACACTGCCGTGAACAACTACTTCGAAACGGAGAAGCATATACTGCAGCAATCCTATCCCTGCTACTTCGAGAAATTCAGGACAGACGGGATAGAGTACGATATTTACATTGGGCAGTCCATAGCGCCAGACCGGCCCTTTGATCATTTCCATCTTAAGAACCTTCGGCTGTGGCAGCTGTCGTCTATGGCGGCTATTGCCAAGCTGACCCGCTCACTGATCCCGGATTTACCCAGGGAACTGCATACCACTCACCTGATCTTTGCCCATAACCACACTATAGATATCAGTTTCCGTGCAGATGAAAAGCGCTTTGATGTGGAAGGTACTTACAATATCCGTTACCAGATGATCAAGAAACGGATTGATAAAGTACATATCCGCAATACCAACGAGCGCCTTACCCAGCCCGGAAAGATTGCCCTGATCTATTTCAGCAGTAAAGATGTGGATGATTATCTGCCTTATATGAGGTACCTGCAGGAAAGCGGCGTACTGCATAAGGATATGGAAGAGCTGGATCTGGAGGATCTGCAGGGATTGAGTGGATTGAAGGCGTTGAGAGTAGGGGTCGTTTAAGTTTGAGGTTTGACGTTTGAGGTTTGAAGTTCGTTAGATGTTGGACGTTCAGTGCTAGTATTCTACCCTAAACAGCGCCTGAGTAAGGCCTGTAATATGTTCTAAACTTTTAACCTTCAACGAACTCAAACCTCAAACTCGCAATTGGTTAACCCTTTGTACAGCCGGCAGTTATCTAACCGATAAAATTACTGCTGAGCCAGCTCCTAATGACACCAAAATGAAAAGATTGCAAAAACTTAACCCTGTGGCACAAAATGGGGAGGGAAAATTCCTTTTAAGTGAGGCAAAGATGAGCTAACTTACGCATATAAATTTCTTATTCTAACAATCTGGGGAATGGCTACAAGAAAAAAGACTGCAGCGACGGAATCTACGCCGGTGGCAGAAACAGTGAAGAGTGATGAGCTGAATCCGCATCAGCTCTTACAGGTGCTTTCAGCAGTGAAAAACGGAAATTTCAGTGCACGTATGCCCGTAGATAATCTCGGGCTTACAGGCAAGATCTGTGATACAATGAACGAGATCATCACGCTGAATGAGATGCTGGTGGAAGAATTACTGCTGGCGCGGAACACTATCGGAAAAATGGGAAAGCTCAATCACCGTGTATCCATGCCGCGTACGGCAAAAGGATCCTGGAATGAGGCTGTGCTTTCTATCAATACATTGATCTCTGACCTGGTTCATCCTACCATTGAAATCGCGAATGTGATCAGTTCTGTGGCAAAAGGCGACCTGTCAAAAGAGATGCCACTGCAGATCGAAGATCATATTCTGCAGGGTGAATTTGCCCGTATCGCTAAAGAGGTGAATGGGATGGTGAAGCAGCTGAACCTCTTTTCCCGTGAGGTGACCCGTGTGGCGCTGGAAGTGGGCTCTGAAGGTAAGCTGGGCGGCCAGGCAAAAGTAAAAGATGTGGCCGGTGTGTGGAAAGACCTGACCGATTCCGTGAACCAGATGGCGGATAACCTTACCGCACAGGTGCGTAACATTGCGGACGTGACCACGGCGGTGGCCAGGGGCGACCTTTCCAAAAAGATCACGGTAGACGTAAAAGGGGAGATCCTGGAATTGAAAGATACGATCAACACAATGGTGGACCAGCTGAACTCCTTCTCCTCAGAAGTGACGCGTGTGGCGCGTGAAGTGGGTACGGAAGGTAAGCTGGGCGGCCAGGCTACGGTAAAAGGCGTGGGCGGTGTGTGGAAAGACCTGACCGATTCCGTGAACCAGATGGCGGGTAACCTTACGGCACAGGTGCGTAACATTGCAGACGTAACCACGGCGGTGGCCCTGGGCGACCTCTCCCGAAAAATCACGGTGGACGTACGCGGGGAGATATTGGAACTGAAGAACACGATCAATACGATGGTGGACCAGCTCAACTCCTTCGCTTCGGAAGTGACGCGTGTGGCGCTGGAAGTGGGTACAGAAGGTAAGCTGGGCGGCCAGGCGAAAGTACAGGGTGTGGGTGGTACCTGGCAATCTCTCACGGATTCTGTGAACCAGATGGCCTCCAACCTGACGGCCCAGGTGCGTAACATCGCGGAAGTGACCACGGCGGTGGCCAAAGGCGACTTGTCCCGCAAGATCACGGTAGACGTGAAAGGAGAGATCCTTGAATTGAAGAACACCATCAACACGATGGTGGACCAGCTCAACGCATTCGGCTCGGAAGTGTTTCGTGTAGCCCGTGAGGTGGGTTCTGAAGGTAAGCTGGGTGGCCAGGCAGACGTGCCGGGCGTAAAAGGTCTGTGGAAAGACCTGACGGATTCTGTGAACATCATGGCCTCCAACCTGACCTCCCAGGTGCGTAACATCGCGGAGGTAACGACAGCGGTGGCCAACGGTGACCTTTCCCGTAAAATTGAAGTAGACGTAAGAGGAGAGATCCTCAAACTGAAGAATACGATCAATACGATGGTGGACCAGCTGCGCGCCTTCGCTTCGGAAGTGACCCGTGTGGCGCGTGAGGTGGGTACGGACGGTAAATTGGGCGGACAGGCATTTGTGCCCGGTGTGGCTGGTACCTGGAAAGACCTGACAGACTCCGTGAACTCGATGACCGGTAACCTTACTTCCCAGGTGCGTAACATCGCGGAAGTAACGAAAGCGGTGGCTTCCGGTGACCTGTCTAAAAAAGTGACCATCGACGTAAAAGGAGAGATCCTTGATCTGAAGAATACCATCAATACCATGGTGGACCAGCTGAACTCCTTCGCCTTTGAGGTGACCCGTGTGGCGCGTGAAGTAGGTACCGAAGGTAAGCTGGGCGGCCAGGCAGAGGTGCAGGGCGTGGGCGGTACCTGGAAGGACCTTACAGACTCTGTGAACATGATGGCCTTCAACCTTACCAACCAGGTGCGCGGTATCGCCAAGGTAGTGACTGCCGTGGCCACCGGTAACCTGAAGCAGAAACTGTCTATCGTTTCGCGTGGTGAGGTGGCGCAGCTGACGGAGACGATCAACGAAATGATCGATACGCTGGCGGTGTTTGCCGACCAGGTAACCAACGTGGCCCGCGAAGTGGGTGTAGAAGGTCGTTTGGGCGGACAGGCAAGTGTGCCCGGTGCATCCGGTATCTGGAAGAACCTGACAGAGAACGTGAACCAGCTGGCAGAAAACCTGACCACACAGGTGCGCGCTATCTCTGCAGTGGCATCGGCGGTAACGAAAGGTGATCTTACGCAGATGATCCGCGTGGAAGCAAAAGGTGAGGTGGAAGAGCTGAAGGATACCATCAACCAGATGATCGCCAACCTGAAAACAACTACGCTGCTGAACCAGGAACAGGACTGGCTGAAATCCAACCTTGCTACATTTACCCAGATGCTGCAGGGACAGAAAGATCTGAACACGGTAACCCGCCGTATCCTTTCAGAGCTGGCCCAGGTGGTGAATGCACAGAAAGGTATGTTCTATATACTGGAGCAGGAAGATGAATGGTCTAACCCCAAGCTGAAGCTCTTTGCGGCATACGCCTACGGTGATGAAGTGAGCCTGTCCAGGGAATTTTCACTGGGACAGGGCTTGGTAGGACAGTGCGCCGTTGAAAAGAAACAGATCCTGCTGACCAATGTACCGGGGGATTATATCAAGATCAGCTCCGGTCTCGGCGAAGCAGCGCCGCTGAACCTGGTGGTACTACCGGTGTTGTTTGAAACGCAGATCAAGGCGGTGATAGAGCTGGCTTCTTTCGACAGTTTCAACCAAACCCACCTGGACTTCCTCAGCCAGCTCACGGAAAGTATCGGTATCGTACTGAACACGATCGAGGCCAACTCCAGGACGGAAGCCCTGCTGGAACAGTCGCAATCACTGGCTGATGAGCTGAGAAGGACCAACGAAGAGCTGCAGGATAAAGCCCACCTGCTGGTGAAACAGAAGGAAGAGGTGGAAGGTAAGAACAAGGAAGTGGAAGAGGCCAGAAGATCGCTGGAAGAAAAAGCCGAACAGCTGCAGCTGACCTCCAAGTATAAATCGGAGTTCCTGGCCAATATGTCGCATGAGCTCAGGACCCCGCTGAACTCCCTGCTGATCCTTGCACAGCAGCTGTACGAGAACCATGAAGGCAACCTGAGCGAAAAACAGGTACGCTACGCTAAAACCATCCACAGCTGCGGTGATGACCTTATCCAGCTGATCAATGACATATTGGACCTTTCAAAGATCGAATCCGGTTATATCTCTACCGACTTTATCACCGTACGTTTCAGCGAAGTGATCTCCTTTGTGGAAACTACCTTCAAACATATCTCAGAGAACAAGAACCTGCGCTTCAGCATCTCTATAGAAGAGCAGCTGCCGCAAACTGTGGAAACTGATGTGCAGCGCCTGAACCAGATCCTGAAGAACCTGCTCTCCAACGCCTTCAAGTTTACAGACAAAGGCGAGGTACGTTTGCGAATATACGAGGCCAGGCACAACTGGAAGTCTGCCAATACCAGCCTTGACAATGCCGAGCGTGTGGTGGCCTTCGAGATCAGGGATACCGGTATTGGCATTTCCAAGGATAAACAGAACATCATATTTGAAGCGTTCCAGCAGGCAGAAGGTTCTACCAGCCGCAAATATGGTGGTACCGGTCTGGGGCTTTCCATCAGCCGCGGCCTGGCTGATCTGCTCGGCGGGTCTATCGAGCTGGAGAGTGAAGTGGGCAGGGGCAGCGCCTTTACACTTTTCCTGCCACTGGGTTATAACCCGGCTGCTATCATGAAAGAAAAGCCCAGTACGCTGAAGGCAGGAGAATATAAACTGGAAGAAAGCGATGATACTTTAGCCATCAGATCCGTGCCTACTATCCGGGCTGCCGAACTGAGGGACCTGGAAGGACTGAATGAGATCATCAATGAAACAGGAGATGACAGAACGCATATCGCAGAGGGCGATAAGGTGATCCTGATCGTGGAAGATGATGTGCGCTTTGCCAAGATCATGCAGGAAAAGGCCCATGAAATGGATCTGAAAGTGGTAGTAGCTACCAGTTTCGGAGAGGTGTTGGACCTTACCAATAAGTACAGTCCCATTGCCGTGACCCTGGATGTGAAACTGCCGGATGCCAGCGGTTGGCGGGTACTGGACATTTTCAAGAATGATGTGAACCTGCGGCATATTCCCATCCACCTGATATCCGGTGAAGAGAACCGGCAGCTCGCATTACAGCGCGGAGCCCGCAGCTTTAACCTGAAGCCAATGAAAACGGAAGCGCTGACCGAACTGTTTAAAGCGATCCTGGAGCAGGACAACCGCAAGCATAAGAAAGTGCTGGTGGTGGAAGATAATGAGACAGACGCCAGCCAGATCACCCGTATACTGGATAATGACGACCTCATCGAGATCGAGGTAACGGCTGATGGAAAATCTGCACTTGAACAAATCAGGAATAATTTGTATGATTGCATTATTGCCGACTACACCCTACCTGACATAGAAGGGACAGAGTTTATATCCACGATATATACCTTGAATAAACATAATGGTACGCCTGTTATTGTTTATTCAGCAAAAGATTTCTCCAACATGGAGAAGTCTAAACTTAAACAATACACGAATAAGATCCTGACAAAAGGCAGCAGCTCCCTTGAATTGCTGCTGGAAGAAACAGTGATGCAACTGCATCTGAACCACCAGGTATTGCCGCAGGAAAAGCGCAAGATCATCGAAGACCTTCGTTCCAGGAAGGATGTATTGCTCCATAAGAATGTGCTGGTAGTGGATGATGACGTGCGGAACCTGTTTGCACTGACCACCGCGTTTGAAAGGTACCAGATCAATACCATCACCGCGGAAAGTGGTAAGGAAGCGATCAACATCATGACAGAGAACAACCAGATAGACATCGTACTGATGGATATCATGATGCCTGAGATGGATGGTTATGAAACGATGCAGAAAATACGCAGGGAACACAAGAACAGTGCGCTTCCTATTATTGCGGTGACTGCAAAGGCGATGAAGGGTGACCGGGAGAAATGCCTGGAAGCAGGAGCCTCCGATTATATCACGAAGCCTGTGAAAATAGATCAACTGCTATCGCTGATGCGAATCTGGCTATACAGATGATCTGCTAAGAATATATATTTTAAAACCGACGGTGTGCACGAAAAAGATCAAATTAAAATATTGGTGGTAGACGACCGGCAGGATAATCTACTGTCGATATCCTCTATACTGGAACGCGAGAACTATACTACCGTCAAAGCCAGTTCCGGGAGAGCAGCATTGAAAATACTGCTCCAGGAAACCGATTTTTCCCTTATACTGATGGATGTACAGATGCCGGATATGAACGGCTTTGAGACCGCCTCCATGATCTATCAGCGCGAGAAGCTGAAGAACATCCCTATTATCTTTATTACCGCTTTTAGCCATGGCGAGGAAGATATGTTCAAAGGATACAAGGCGGGCGCGGTTGATTTTCTTTACAAGCCGGTGAACCCCGAGTTGTTACGGGTGAAAGTGGGTTTGTTCGTAGAGCTCTACCGTAAAACGCAATCCCTGCAACGGGAAATAGAAGAGCGGCAAGCCTCCGAGCTGATGGTAAGAGAGCTGAACAGCCAGCTGATGCAGAATAATATGCAGCTGAAAGCTGCCAATGAAGAGCTGGACCGTTTTGCTTACATCGCTTCCCACGACCTGCAGGAACCGCTGCGAAAGATCCGTATGTTCAGTGATCTTATCCTGCAGAAGAGGCCGCATTCAGATGAAATAGACAAGCATATCCTGAAGATCACCAATGCCACCGAGCGGATGCAACAGCTGGTGAATGACCTGCTGCACTTCTCCCGTCATTCAGTAAACAAAGGTGATTTCACTGAGGTGAACCTGAACGGGGTTGTACAGGAAGCGGTGAGGGAGCTGGATCACCAGATACAGCAGACAAACACGCAGGTAATGATAGACCCGCTGCCTGCCGTGTATGCCATTCCTACCCTGATGCAGCAGGTATTCTATAACCTGATCGGCAACGCGATCAAGTTCCGCAAGAAAGAAGGCATACCGCAGGTGCATATCTATGCTAAACAGGAGGCGCCGCCCGGGGAAATGATAAAAGGAAACGGAGACATCAACTATTATAATATTTATGTAAAGGATAATGGTATCGGGTTTGAAACCAAGTACCTGGAAGATATCTTCATCGTCTTTAAACGCCTGCACAGCTATCATGAAATAGAAGGATCCGGTATAGGTTTATCTATCTGTAAAAAGATCATGGAACAGCACAATGGCTTTATCACCGCCGTAAGCGAAGTGAATAACGGCGCCACCTTCATCATCGGCCTACCGCTGCCGAGGGTTAAATAACATTCAGCTTATTCATAATTAAATCAGTGACGGCATCGATCGCTTTAGGGAATACCCTGCGGAGATCGATGTCTTCCGTATTGCTTAACTGCTGCTGCAGGGTTTTCATAAAGATATTTTTGGTTTCCGTGGCCAGGTTCACTTTGCAGATGCCGTTCCTGATGGCGGCCCGCAGCTGGTCATCTGGTACGCCGGAGCTGCCATGCAGTACCAGCGCCACGGGCGTGGCCGCATGGATCTGCTGCAGGATGTCTATTCGCAGATCAGGGGGCGCTTTATAGAAGCCGTGTGCAGTGCCGATGGCAACGGCCAGTGCATTCACCCCGGTGTTGTCTACAAACGAGCGGGCCTGTTCCGGACTGGTATAAACAGCGGTTTGTTCCTGTCCGAGTTTGGCTACATAACCTAATTCTGCTTCCACGTTTGCATCATAGGCCGCTGCCAGTTTTACCACTTCGGCGCTGATGCGCACATTCTCTTCAAAAGGACGTTCACTCGCATCTATCATGACAGAATCAAATCCGGCATCCAGGCATTCTTTCACGGTGTTGATACTGCTGCCGTGGTCCAGGTGTACCCAGCCTTCTACCTCGAATTGCTGCAGGGCGGTCTTCGCCATGTTAATGGCAGAGCGGATGCCCAGGTACTGCAGGGTACTTTCTGAAAGCTGTAGTATAAGGCTGCATTGCGCCGATCTGGCGGCCATCAGCAGGCCTTTTAGTGTTTCGAAATTATAGAAGTTCACTGCCAGCAATGCGGAGCCGGTTTGTGAGCAAAGCTGTAATTGTTGTTTCAGGTTCATGCTGGTACGTAATTAAATTTTTGACGGGCAATGGAATGGAAGGCGGCAAGGTTCTGGAAGGCGGTGGTACCGCCGGGAGCAGTGGTGTTTACCGCGCCTGCCAGGGCAGCATATGCGGCGCATTGCTGCAAGGGACGCTGTAAAATGAATTGGCTGATGAAGCCCGCGTTAAAGCTGTCGCCTGCGCCAATGCAGTCGGCAATCTCGCTATGCAGGTAAGGTGGCTGATGAAAAAGCGTCTGGCCGTTCCAGATATAGGCGCCCTGTTCTCCATGCTTTATAGCAATGATGCGGGCAAAAGAGCGGATGGCTTCCAGGCTGCTTTGCAAGGTGTTTTGCCTGGTGAGCGCCTGCAGTTCTGAGATATTGGGCAGGAAAACATCCACGTTGGGTAAAAGTCTTTCCAGGTCTATTTCCCATTGCTCCGCAGGATCCCATTGAGGGTCTAAGGAAGTGCTAAGGCCTAGTGCTTTTGCCCTTGCAAAGAGCTTGTTCAGGCCCGGGCGCAGGCCGGGCTGCAGGAATACGGCGCTTACATGCAGGTGACGGGCATTCATCAGGGCCTTGTCGCTGATATCATCGGCGCTGAGCTCTTCCATGGCGCCGGGGTAGGTGACCATGGCCCTGTCCTGTGCGTAATTTAATGCTATGCTGATGCCCGTGGCGGCGGTGTTTGAACGAAGGATGCGGGAGGTATCTACGCTTTTCTGTGCTAGTGTCTCACAGATCTTTGATCCGAAACCGTCGTTACCCACTTTGCCGATAAAGCTGACAGAAGGGCCCAGGATACGCAGGTTACAGGCAAAGATGGCCGAGCTGCTGCCCAGGGTGAAGGTCATATCCCTGGCGAGTATTTCTTTCCCGATAACGGGCAGGGTGTTGAGGCCGTTCAGTATCAGATCTACATTCAGCTCGCCCGCCACAAGTACGTCAAAAGGTGTTGTTTGCATACAAGGATCTTTTATCAGGCTGGTAAAGGGTAGATGGAAACGCCTTCCACTACGCGTGTGATAGCGCCATTGGCCGAGGGATTGTCCGGCTGAAGGCCCAGCGCCATCGACTTATAGAAAGCGAGCATTTGCGCGGGAAGGATACTGCATACGGACAGCAGATCTTCATCTGTGAGCAATGGCGCCTTGTACAGTTCAATACCTGCGTCCAGCGGCGGCATAGACATATGGCCTCCCATGATGCCTATTTCCATGAGCGCTTTATTGCCCTGCTTCATAGAAGCCACCAGGTCTTTTTCATAATTGAGCACATAACCGCTGTGAGAGAAGATATATACTACCAGGGTGCTGGTATCGATCACGGCTTTGGGCCCGTGACGGAAACCCAGGAAGGTATCGCTTTTGCAGATCACCTTACCGTCTGTCAGCTCCTGTAGTTTGAGATGTGCTTCCGTGGCTGTGCCGAAGAAAGCGCCGTGGCCCAGGAATACCGCTCTGCTAAAGTCTTTGGCGGCGACAGATTGCATCAGTGGCACATAGCGGTTCAATATATGCTGACCGTAATCGCTGAGCAGGGAAACCTGTTCCTGCATCAGCACCGGATCGTGTAAGCGTAAGAGTAAGGCGCCTGTCAGCAACATGCCGGTGTAACTGCTTGTCATGGCCAGGCTTTTATCATGCGCCTCCGGCGGAAGGAGCAGGGTATAAACCGGGTTCGCGCTCTGCCAGTTGGCGAGGCTGCCATCTTCGTTGCAGGTAATGACCAGGTGATAGCAGCGGGAAGAGATGCTGTCTGCCAGTTCAAGGGCCGCACAGCTTTCGGGGCTGTTACCGGATCGTGCAAAGGAAATAACCAGCGGCACCCTGCTAGCATGGAAATAGTCGTGTGGATGAGCTACAAGGTCAGTTGTAGCTACGGCCCTGGTAATAATATTTGTTTGCCTGAAGAAGCTGCCGCAGAGGGAAAGCCCGATATACGCGCTGGTACCTGCTCCTGTGAGTATAATATTATCAACATCAGCATATGCTTTTTCAAGGAAGGCCCTTAAAGCGGAGCGGCTGCCTGCTATATCAGCGGCTATCTTTTCCCAGAGCGCAGGCTGCTGTGCTATTTCCCTGGCTGTATGAAGGGCGCCTTTCGATCGTAACGTGGCTTCGCCTGGTGCGAGTATGGAATGCATAGTGAGAATATAGGTGAGTAATGCAATACAAATGTATCAAAACACTTTTTACTTTCAAAACCTTTTTTTTAATTGTAATAATCTTCTTTAGAATTTCGATAATAGGGAGTTACACAATATTTCGTAAATTGAGGGCCTTATAATATAAAGTATAACAAAATCTGCGTCAAAAATGGAAGAGAGCCAAAATGGGTCAACAGTTAACAGGAGGAAGGAGATCTTGCAGAAGCTGCATCGCCAGGGACAAGTGATCATCAGTGAATTGAGTAAAGAGTTCAATGTAAGCGAGGTTACTATCCGCAACGACCTGGACCAGCTCGAGCAGAAGAACATGCTGCTGCGCGCCAGGGGCGGGGCCATCAAGCTGGAGAACAATGTTGGCGTAGATCAGCGCATCAGCGAAAAGCACAAGCTCCATTACCTGGAGAAAGTGGCTATCGGCAAAAGGGCGGCGCGGCTGATCAGCGAGAATGATACAATGATCATCGACTCCGGTACTACTACCGCGGAAATGGTGAAGCATCTGCAATCTTTCAAAAGCCTGAACGTGATCACCAATGCCATGAATATTGTTAACCTGCTGGCTGCCTATCCTAATATCAATGTGATCGTGCCGGGCGGTTACCTGCGCCAGAATGCCATGTCGCTGGTAGGGCCGCTGGCAGAGAAGAACCTTCGCAGTTTCCATGTAGACAAGGTTTTCCTGGGGGTAGATGGTTTTGATACCCGCACAGGAATCTATACACCCAATATGGAAGAAGCCTATCTCAACGAGATCATGATAGAAGTGGCCAATGAAGTGATCATACTGGCAGATTCCAGTAAGTTCAATAAGAAAAGCCTTGCCTTTATTTGTCCGGTAAACAAGATCCACACCGTTGTTACCGATACCGGCATCACTACCGAGGATAAAAAGCGCCTGGAAGATCTGGGAATCAAGGTGCTGATTGCCTCCTGATCTTTTCTTTCCTTTGTTTAGTTTTTGCAAAATCTTGTTTAAAAAACTTTTTCTTATTGTTTTTTATTAAAACTCCTTATATTTACTTTGTTTTTCACGGAAAGCAAAGGTTTTGAAGGTCTGGCGTCCCGGAAAGGCTTAAATGATCCACTTATGAAGAATTCCAGGATATGGCTGTTATATACCGCCATCAACACTGTTTTTGTTGGCATATGGGGCGCTTTTATAGAGATACCTGAAAAGGCAGGTTTCCCGGCTACCCTGGGTTATGTGGTATGGGCGCTGACCATGCTGCCCTGCGCCGCAGCGATCGTAGGCTTTAAAGGCTGGCAGCTGGAGTTTGATAAACGGGCGGTATTCCTGGGCGGCCTTACCGGTTTGCTGGGGGCAGGTGGACAACTCATCTTATTCAAGGCTTTGATAGACGGACCAGCCTATATAGTATTTCCTTTCATTGCATTGTTCCCTTTATTTACGATCCTGCTTTCTGTGCTTTTCTTACGCGAAACATGCTCGCGCCGTCAATGGGTAGGTATTGCCATCGCGCTATTGGCTGCCGCCTGTCTTTCTTATCAGCCTCCCCGTGGCGGACAGGCGCAGGGGTACGGCTGGCTGGTACTCACCATGCTGGTGTTCATTATGTGGGGCCTGCAGGCCTATGTAATGAAGTTTGCCAACGGCAGCATGAAAGTGGAAAGTATCTTTTTTTATATGGCGCTAAGCGCGGTGATGCTGATCCCTGTAGCTATCGGCATGACAGACTTTAGCCGCCCGGTGAACTGGGGATTGAAAGGTTTATATATGGCCATACCCATTCACCTGTTAAATGCCGTAGGGGCGCTTACTTTAGTATATGCATTGCGTTATGGAAAAGCCATCATCGTAGTGCCGCTTACGAGCCTGTCTTCTGTTATTACTGTCATTCTATCCCTCGTTATTTACAGTGTGATGCCCGGAACGGTGCTGACAGCCGGCTTACTGCTGGCTTCCATAGCTATTGTGATGTTGTCTGAATAAAAATATCTGAGATCTATATTCTGTTACTGTATGCGCATCATACGCTTCATACAGGATTGGCCGCCTGTATCAGCGCTACAATCGCATCTCCCTCTTTTGTAGTATCTATTATTCACCCTGTGCGCATTTAAGGAATGCGCGAAAAAACCCTTATTGAAATGACCAGAAAACAATTGCTTAAATGCCTGATCGCCCCAGCTGCTATTGCATTGCTGGCTGGCGCATGTAAACCGGAACAGCAGTATGAACCTGTTAAAGATCCGAACAGCATAAAACTGTTGGCGGACACCGTTAAAGTTACCGTAGACAAGAATACGGTATTGCTCACCAGCTCACTGGAGCTGGGCGTTACCTACATGCAGCATAACCTGGACAGCTGGAATAATGCTGCTTCCGTACAAAGAGGCAAAACCCTGCTAACGGGCGCGGTAAAGTATCATAACCAGCACATCTTCGGCTTTGGGGCCAGCAGTCCGAATCCCCGGCCGGGCGTGTACAACTGGGGATCGCTGGATGAAAGGGTAGCACTGATGACCAGCATGAGCGCTACGCCAGTGATCACCCTCGCGACGGCGCCTACCTGGATGACAGACGCTACCTGGTATGCGGGTAAATACGCCAATGATCCCAATGGCGATGATAACGGCGATACCTATTGGGGCGGCGTTGAATGGGCGCCATTACCAGCCAGGGAAGCTGATTTCGCAAGCCTTTGCGCCAAGGTGGCTGCCAGGTATCCCAACGTGAAATACTTCCAGGTGTGGAATGAATTGAAAAGCATGTGGCATGATGCTGGCAACCATTGGGACTATGAGCGCTATACCGGCCTTTATAACAAAGTCTATGACTCCGTGAAGAAGGTACGCCCGGATGCTTTGATCGGCGGTCCGTACGTAGTGATGGATTCCTGGATAAACCCTCCCGGCGGTGCTAACAGCAGCATTTCCGATCCTGCTTACGGCACTATCGATCAGCGTTGCCTGGATGTGGTCACCTACTGGCTGCAAAATAAAAAGGGCGCAGACTTCCTTTGCCTGGATGCCTGGGGTGATGCCAACGACAATTCCAACCTGGATGTATTTGCCGCCACCAAGAAGTTCAAAGACATCAGCACCTGGCTGCATTCAAAGACAACATTGCCCATATGGTGGGCGGAGGATTATATCCAGGGTGGTACAGATACCCTGCGGCAGCCTGCTGCTTTAGCCTGCATGCTGGCCTATCACGCATTGGGCGGCGATGCTGTATCGCTGCGCTGGTCGCCTGAATCGCAGGATGGCAACGATAATGACAGCAATCTGTTTACCAGCACGCAGGTGGCTTCCACCAACGGAAGGCCCGGCGGCTCACCTTTCCAGAACTATTACCTGTACAGGGATTTTACCAAGTTCTTCCCGAAAGGCACCAAGCTCTATAAAACAACGGTTTCCTCTGGTAACGTAATGGTGGTCTCTTCGGCTACAAAGGCGATGCTGATCAATAAGACCAGCAGTTCGCAAAAGGTAAAGATCAACAACTCGCTGAACCTTACGCTGCAGCCTTACCAGGTGTACTTCAGTACGCTGCCATAGGGTATCGCAAGCAAACAAACAACAAAACGGGAGCACGCCATAACAGTGTGCTCCCGCTAACAAACCAATGACGTATTATGGACCTGGATAAGATCAAACCAGCCCCCCTTGCTAATGGAAGCTTTTCGCCGGAACAGATCCTGCTGAAAGATTACCGGCCCCGATCCATTTTCAGAACACCGGTAACATCTGTACCTACAGCGGCTTTCCCGGTAATAGACATGCACACGCATGCCTGGCAGCTAACACTCGACGTGCAACACTGGATCAAAGAGATGGATGCCGCCAACATCGAAAAGAGCGTAGTGCTCACCTTTGAATCAGGCCCTGGATTTGACGCCGTGTATCAGCAGTACGCGCCTTATGCTGAGCGTTTTGACCTCTGGTGCGGCTTTGACTATACTGGTTACGATCAGGCTGGTAATGGCTGGATAGATAATGCAGTAGCTGAATTACAGCGGTGCCGCCAGCTGGGCGCAAAAGGGGTAGGAGAGCTGGGCGATAAAGGTGTAGGGGAATTTTATTCCAGGCCGGTGCCAGCTTATGGATTGCACCTCGATGATCCGCGCATGCAGCCACTGTTTGAAACATGCGCCCGTTTGTATATGCCCGTGAACGTGCATATAGCAGACCCCATGTGGATGTACGAGCCAATGGATCATACCAACGATGGGCTCATGAATGCCTATGAATGGAGGATAGATAAAACGCAGCCGGAGCTCCTCGATCATGCACAGCTGATCCGCTCCTTTGAAAAAGCCGTGCACGATAACCCGCGCACTACTTTTATTGCCTGTCATTTCTCTAACTGTACTTATGATCTCAGCATCCTGGGGAAGATGCTGGACCAGTATCCCAACCTCTATGCAGATAATGCGGCGCGCTTTGCAGAAACGGCTACCATTCCACGCCATGCAAAAGCTTTTTACGAAAAATACCAGGATCGCCTGTTCTATGGCTCTGATCTGGGCTATGATCCGGCCATGAACATGGCTTATGCGGCTAAGTTCTATACAACCACTTTCCGTATACTGGAAACAACAGATGATCATTTTTATGAGCATGAGCTGTTCACTTATCACTGGCCGTTGTACGGGCTGGGACTGAGCACTAAGGTGCTGGAGAAGATCTACCGCCTGAATGCTTTAAAGATCATGCAGCTGTGAATGTTCGCATCACCTATCACCATATAATCTGAGCTTATGTATGTAGCAATTAAAGTGCTGTTGCTGGCCGCAATGACGACGCAATTCGCAGCAGCCGCCCGTTCCGGGCCATCGTCCTTCCCACCTTTTGTACAGGACAGTCTTATTTCAGTTTCCGGCAAAGTGACAGATGAAAAGGGGACAGCTTTGCCAGGCATTACTGTTTTTGTACCGGTATTAAAGACCGGTACTACTACTGACGATCAGGGACGTTTCAGTATCAAAGCCCCGCCGGGAGCAAGGCTCCAGTTCAAGGCAATGGGTTACCAGGTACAGGAGATCCCTGCCAGCGGGAGAACAGCTTTACAGGTAACGATGAAGGAGGAGAACACCAACCTGAATGAAGTAGTCGTGACGGGCTACACTTCCAAACGTCTTTCGCAGATCTCCAGCTCTGTAGCCGTCGTTTCCGGTAAACAATTGAATGATGTTACATCAAACAATGTATCCAGTCTGCTCCAGGGAAAAGTAGCCGGTGTGGTAGTGCAGAATACTTCCGGTAACCCGGGCGTAAATCCCACTATCACTATCCGTGGCGCCAGCTCTATTTCGGCAGGCTCCGGACCGTTGTATGTAGTGGACGGCATTATTGGCGGTAATGCCAACCCGAATGACATTGAATCGGTGACTATCCTGAAAGACGCTGCTGCAGCCGGATTGTACGGCGCGCGTGCATCCAATGGGGTGATCATTATCACCACGAAATCCGGAAGAGCAGGTAAGACACAGATCAATGTGAATGCCAGCGCGGGTATGAACAAGCTGTCTACCGGTAATGTGCAGATGATGAGCACAGAACAATTGTATGATTATCAGAAAACGTTCTTTGCCCCGGCAGATTTTGCAAGAGAGCGCCCTGCCAGTTTGCTGTCGCAGCATACCGACTGGCTGGATCTGGCTTACCGTAGCGGACTGACGCAGAACTACCAGGTATCTGTATCCGGTGGAGCGGAGAAGACACAGTTCTATGTATCCGGCAACTATTACAAAGAAGAAGGTATTATGCGGCATAACAGCAACGAGGTGTTCAATCTCCGCGCTAATATCACGCATAATATCAGCAGTAAGCTGAAGCTGAGCACGAGGATCAATGCTTCTTCCCGCAATTTCGAGAATGAAGCCTCCGGTAATTATGGCGCACTGGTGCTGGCTACCAGGAATATGCCATGGGATAATCCCTATAACGCTGACGGCACTATCAAAATGGGTACAGAGCCAGGATGGACAGGCAGGGAAAATGATAACTTCCTGCATGGCTGGCAATACAATTTTGATGAAGGCAGGGAACTGAATGTATACGGCGACCTGAATCTGGATTATTACATTTTGCCGGGCCTTACACTATCCACTTATAACAGGGCCAGCTATTCCAACTGGAAAGAAGAGCTGTATTACGATGTGCGTTCCAAAGCAGGCCGCGGACTTGGAGAGCTGTATAATAATTTCATGTACCATGGCCGATGGGTCACCTCCAACAGGCTGAACTACCAGCGGCAATTCGGCAAACACGCGCTGAACGCCATCGCGGTAGTAGAGGCAGAGAAGAACTACAACGAAAACAACAGCCTGTACGGGAATAAGATCCCTGCAGGATTACATATTATGGATGCCGCCGCCAATATCCAGAAATCACCTTTCGGGCCTGGCGGCAAATCAGAGAACTGGTTCAGCAAACAGCTGGTGCAATTGGATTATACCTATGATGACCGTTATAATATCATCGGCGCCTTTATCTATGAATCCTCTTCCCGCTTTGGCGCTAATCACCGTTCTGCCGGGTTCTATACCCTGGGCGGTTCCTGGACGCTGAGCAATGAGGCTTTCATGAAAGGCATCAGTGCCTTCGACCTGCTGAAACTACGAGCCAGCTATGGTATTACCGGTAATGCGGAGATAGGGGATTACCAGTCGCTGGGTATTTACGGCTATACTTACCAATATGCAGGCAACCCGGGCTCTATCCCGGAGGTATTGGAGAACAAAGACCTTACCTGGGAAAAATCAAAAATGCTGGACATCGGTCTGGATATTGACCTGGTTAAACGTATATCCCTTACTGTTGACTATTATGATAAAACCACCAGCGCGCTTTTGCTGGATGTACCGGTGCCTTATACCAGTGGCTATGCCTATGTTACCCGCAACGTAGGCTCGGTGAAGAATAAAGGGGTAGAGATCGTTTTGAATACCCGCAATTTTTACGGCAAAGATTTTAAATGGGAGACCAACTTCAATATTTCTATTAACAGGAACAAGGTACTGAAGCTGAACGATAAGCAGGATATCGCCTATTCCTCCCTGCAATGGATCGCCGAAGGACGGGATCTTTACAGCTGGCATATGCGTAAATGGGCCGGGGTAGATCCTGCCAATGGCGACCCGCTGTGGGAGAAGGTTGAGAAGGACGCCAACGGCAAGGAAACCGTGACTACTACCAATGCTTATGATGACGCTACGCTGCAATATGTAGGCTCCGCATCACCCGATTTTACTGGAGGTATCACCAATCGCTTTTCCTATAAAGGCATTTCGCTCAGCGCATTCTTCAATTTTGTAAGCGGTAATCGCGTGTATGAAGAAAGCACCAATGACGGCAGTGAGCCTGCCTACAATGCCCGTGTGCTGAAGAATGGCAGAACCCGTTGGCAAAAGCCCGGAGATATGGCTACTGATCCTAAAGCTGTATATGGCGGCAATAAGAACTCAGACCTGGAATCCTCCCGCTTCCTGGAAGATGGCAGCTATATACGCCTGCGTAACGTTACACTGGCCTATGACCTGCCAGCAGGTATCTTACAACGGATGCACCTGGGCAATGCACGCATCTTCCTCAGCGGAGACAATCTCTGGACACTCACGGATTTCTCTGGCATGGACCCGGAGATGGGCTTGCGCCCCTATACCCCGCTTAATGGAGATGCAGGCAATAATTTCCAGCAGAGTAGCACCAAATATCCGCTGGCAAGGAAATTCTTAGTGGGTATCAATATCAGTTTCTAAAAACAGGCATTATGAAAAAGATCAATATACCATCCATCATATTGAGTGCAGGTATACTACTGGCAGCAGGGGCATGCAACAAGAACCTGGAACCATATTCCGGTAAATCGAATGAAGCGGCCCTGTTGACGCCGGAGGATCTGCAAACCGCTACCTATGGCGCCTATGCAGCTTTGGTAGACCGCATGTATATCAAGAACGAGAACCAGATAGGGGAGTATATGGGCGATGATGTAGCGCTGAGCGGCGCTACCGGCGACCAGGTATTTTACACCTATACTTACACGCAGTTTCCCGGACAGGGCAATACAGAACAATTCTGGCAGGGCGCTTATAAAGCCATATACGCAGCCAATGCTATCATCGAACGCATCAAAGACAGTGAGTCTGCACAGCTGGACCAAATTAAAGGTGAGAACCTGTTCATTCGCTCCCTGGCACATTTTGAGCTGGTGCGCATCTTTGGCAGGCCTTATACACAGGGGCAGGGTAACAACCCCGGTGTGGTGATCAAAGACAATACGAAGAACGATCAACCTGCCCGCAGCACCGTGAAGCAGGTATATGATTTTGTGATCGCTGATCTGCTGAAAGCAGCTACCTTAATGAGCACGCGAAGAAATTCCTGCTTTGCATCTAAGGAAGTGGCGGAAGCATTGCTGAGCCGTATCTACCTATATATGGGGGATAATGCAAAAGCTTTGGAATATGCCAACAAGGTGATTGACGCCGGACGCTATCAGCTGATGGCTACCACGCCTTATAAAACCTATTTCAGGGGAGTGCCCGAAGATAACCCGGAGACCATCTTCGCCATCCGGCATACTGTCGCCGATGACCGTGGCAAGGATGCCATCGGATCTATGTACTATAACGATCCGGTTACGCAGTCTACCGGTTGGGGCGAAGTATACGCTTCTGTTGCCTATATGCGGCTGCTGGACAAATACCCGGAAGATGTACGCCACAGCTTTATTGAACCGCAGCGCGATGCGAATGGTGATATGCAAATGCGCAACCAGACGCCCAAGTATTATATCAACAAGTACAACTGGCAGGAAGGCGTAGCGAATCTCAGTTCCCCGGTAATACTGCGCCTGGCGGAAATATACCTGAACAGGGCAGAGGCCAATGCTAAACTGGGAAATGGGCAGGCTGCACTGGATGATGTAAATTTAATACGCCGTCGGGCAGGACTCAGCGGAGCAGCACTCTACCAGCTGAACGACCTGAAAGGACATGCCAGCGTACTGGAAGTAGTGCTGGAAGAACGCAGGCTGGAACTTGCCTTTGAAGCGCATCGCTCCTATGATCTGTACAGGAATAATCTTCCCCTGGTAAGGGCATATCCTGGTGTGCATGGCAGTAACCAATTCGATCAAACCATACTGCCTACCTCCAACAGGATCATCCATTTTATTCCTGAAAGAGAGATTGGCGTCAATCCTAAACTGGAACAGAATCCATAAGCATTACAAATACGGTCAATGATGAAATATCTTTTGTTGTTATGGGCAGCTGCCTGGCATATCAATGACGATGCTGTTCTGAAAGTAAAAACGACAGCCGATTTCCAGGTAAGCGGAGACGGAAGCCATGCTAACTGGAACCGTACGGAATGGATCACACTTCCTCAGCGCAGCGGCAGCACACCGCTGGCAACGAAGGTAAAGATGCTGTATTCACAAAGCGGTGTCTACGTGCTTTTTCAATGCAGCGATGAACAAGTAACAGCTACCATGAAGGCCGATTTTATGGACCTTTGGAAGGAAGATGTGGTGGAAGTATTCCTCTGGCCGGATGAAAAGTCGGTCACTTACTTTGAATACGAGATATCGCCCTTAAATTATGAGCTGCCCATCCTCATCTCCAATAACAAAGGCGAGCTGCACCGCTGGATGCCTTTTCATTATGAGGCTGACCGTAAAACACAGCATGCCGTCAGCAAACAAGCAAAGGGCTGGACGGCAGAGTGCTATATACCTTATGCTTTATTGAGACCATTGAATAATATCCAACCACAGCCTGGTACCCGCTGGCGGGCTAATTTCTACCGGGTAGACTATGACAAGGGGGAAGCTGAATGGTCCTGGCAACTGACAGGCCCCAGCTTTCACGACTATGAAAAATTTGGAACGCTCCTCTTTGAATAAATGCAAATCATAATTAACGATGATGAATAAGCTAATTGCCTGTTTACTGCTTTTATTACCGTTCACGCTGCCCGCCCAGAACAGGAAGCTGGTATGGTCAGACGAATTTAACTATACCGGTCAGCCGGATCCCGCCAAATGGCGTTATGAAGAAGGTTTTGTAAGACACCGTGAATCGCAATACTATACCAAGAACCGCTATGAAAATGCGCATGCGGATGGGAACAACCTGGTGATCACTGCTATTAAGGAAGAGCCGCTGCGCCTGATCAAAGGAGGGCCCAGCTTTGTCACCTCTAACAGCGGAGGCGAATTCACCTCCGCCTGTCTGAATACAGAAGATATATTCGAATTCACCAACGGCCGGGTGGAAGTACGGGCCAAACTGCCCCATGGCAGAGGCGTTTGGCCTGCCATCTGGACCCTTGGCAATAACCTGCACTGGGGCAAGCACGATTCATCCTGGGTGTATTCGGAGATCGATATTATGGAGTTTGTAGGGCATGATCCCAATAACGTATATGCTAACATCCATCCCGGATACGAAGGCGGCAGCCGTGGCGGCAAGATCACCGTGGAAAAGCCCTGGGAAGATTTTCATATCTACGCTATTGAATGGCAGAAAGACCGTATCGACTTTTATTTTGATGACAGCCTTTATTTCTCTTACAATAAGAAAGATGTGCCGCCTGGCAAATGGGCTTATGATACCCCGCAGTATCTCCTGATCAACCTTGCCATTGGCGGGGCCTGGGGAGGAGAACAGGGGATCGATTATACCGCCTTCCCGGCACAGTTCATAATAGACTATGTAAGGATCTATGACTGTACCGTACATACGCAGCAGCAACAGCAGCAAGCGGCTGCGGGAGGCCTTCGCCTGCTGGACTGGCAGCCTAAGAGCCAGCTGGTAGTAAAAACAACCGCAGTGCCCAAACCTAAATTCCCGGTAATAGATATGCACAACCACCTGGGCGCTTTGCAAAACACGCAGCAATACCTGCAGGAGATGGATAAGGCGGGCGTTATAAAATGCGTAAGCCTGGATGGTCTTTCCGCGAATGATCAGTATAAGGAACACCTGAAAGCATCACAAAAGGTATCCAAAGACCGTTTCCTGGTATTCTTCCGGCCCGATTTTAGCAAGATAGATGAATCTGATTTCGGACGTAAAGAGGCCGCCAGGCTGGAAGCTGCGGTAAAGGAAGGTGTGCGCGGGGTGAAGATCGCCAAAGAGCTGGGACTGGTGTACAAGGACAAAAGCGGCAAGCTGGTAGCGGTTGACGATCCCCGGATAGACCCTATCTGGGCCAAATGCGGCGAGCTGGGTATCCCCGTGCTGATACACGTCTCTGACCCTAATGCATTTTTTACGCCTGTAGACCGTTATAACGAACGCTATGATGAATTGGGTGCTCACCCCGACTGGTCATTTTACGGCCCGCAATTCCCCTCTAAAGCCACTATATTGGCCCAACGTAACCGGGTGATAGAAAAACATCCCAATACCATTTTCATCGGCGCCCATGTGGCTAACCTTTCAGAAGACCTGGGCAGTGTGGCCGCCCTGCTGGATAAATATCCCAATCTTTATGTAGAGATAGGCGCCCGCATTAGTGAGCTGGGACGTCAGCCTTATTCCTGCCGCGATTTCATGATCAAATACCAGGACCGCATCCTTTTCGGTACTGATACCCCCTGCGACAGCAAGGCCTATGAAGTATACTACCGTTTCCTGGAAACAAAGGACGAATACATCGACCCGGCCCCCAGTCATCATCTGCAGGGCCGCTGGATGATCTACGGACTGTACCTGCCCGATGCCGTACTGGAGAAGATCTACAACAGGAATGCACAGAAGATCCTGGATAAACGAACGGTTAAAAGCTAGGGAGCTGGTCTACCTGTCTTGTCAAAACTGGACTATAGAGGGGTGCCAGTGAGTATGGAAATTTGGAGTAATAAAACACACCGATATGCTACTCAGAATTACACATACTTACCGGGCATCCTTCACTGATCTCAGCCGGGAAACCTGGCTGCTCAGCCTTGTTATGCTGGTTAACCGGGCCGGTACCATGGTGGTGCCCTTTATGAGTATGTACATTACACAGCGCATGCACCGCAGCATTGCCGATGCAGGGCTGATCATCACCCTGTTTGGTGCAGGCGCTGTACTGGGATCATCCGTAAGCGGGTATTTTATTGACAGGATCAGCTTCAGGGCGGTCCAGATCTTTAGCTCTATCACAGGCGGTATCCTGTTCCTGCTCATGGGACAGATCAACAATTTTAGCCTCCTGTGCGTGATGATGGTGGTGCTGGCCTTTGTAGCAGAAGCATTCAGACCTGCCAATGCCGCTGCGGTTTCTTCTTATTCCACCCCACAGAACCTTACCCGATCTTATTCGCTGAACAGGCTGGCCATGAACCTGGGCTGGGCCCTGGGCAGTTCACTGGGTGGCATACTGGCCGCTGTTAATTATCACCTGTTGTTCTGGACAGAAGGGCTGGTGTATATCCTGGTAGGAATCCTGATCGTTGTATTACTGCCGCCCGTGAAACCAACGGAGAAGGCTGTAACGGTGAAGCTGGAAGCGTCTGTTGCCGCTGCATCATCTCCCTGGAAAGACAAATTCCTTTTACGCTTTTTAATACTGGTAGCTGTTTACTGTACTTTCTTTCATTTGCTGTTCCGCCTGGTGCCTGTTTACTGGAAAGAAGAGCTGCATATCGATGAAAGCATGATCGGTATGCTGCTGGGCCTGAATGGTATTATTATCGCGCTGTTTGAAATGGTGCTGGTAAAGTATTGGGAAGGGCGCAAGTCTAACATGTATTATATCATTTCCGGTGTGGTAGCTACGGCATTGGGATATGTTTTCCTGGTGATGCCGGGTATGCATCCTATGCTGATGGCAGTGGGCGCTGTGCTGTTCATTACATTGGGAGAGATGCTGGCCCTGCCCTTCATTAATACGGTGATCATGAGCCAGGCGAATGAGCATAACAGGGGAAAATATGCGGCTGCATTTGCATTGGCTTTTTCAGTGGCGCAGATAGTAGGACCGGCGGGAGGAGCTTTGGTAACTGAACAATTTGGATATAATGTATTGTGGGTGGGATTGGTGGTGTTGTGTGTTGGATGCGCGCTGGGGTTTAAGCTGCTGAAAAAGTAAATAAATAGCCCCCGAAGGTTTTACATCTCCGGGGGCTTTTAAATTGGGTTAGTAACTAGAATATATGCAGCTTCTTTGTTTCTGTTGCTCCATTCGCACTGATCCTTACCAGGTACATACCGGGTTGCAGATCTCCTACGGAAATATTAATGCGTTGTGCGCCTGCAGCGGAAATCTTCTTCACTGTTTTTACCGTTGCTCCCTGCAAGTTAAAGATATCTATGATAACCTGCGCACGTTCTTTCAGCTCATAATCAATGATCACATTTTCAGTAGCGGGATTGGGGTAGAGCCTGAAGGAAGGGATGGGTGTAACCGTTGCTTTCACCATGACCGGCTCCGCGGTTTTAGCAGCAGTATTCATGGTTCCCCAGTTAAAGGTTTCCCAGCCACCGATAGCGGCGCGGTTGCAATTCATGGCGGCAGCGCCGTTCTCAGAGGAAACATACTGACCAGACGGGCTTTGTAATGCTACGCTGTTCTCTCCCAGTTTGATCCACCTGAACTTTGTATTGCTGTTGATGGTAACGTTGGTGCAATACATGGGGCTGGCAGAAGTAACGTAAGAGCCGTTGCTGCCTTTCAAGGCGATCAGTCCGTCGCCAGCGTCTACTACTTCAAACTGTTCCCAGGGGCCTAAGGCAGCACGGTTACAGTTCATAGGGCCGGCGCCGTTCTCAGAGCAAACATATTTGCCGCCGTTCGTCAGCCATATCAGGCTGCCGATAGGGGCGACGGTGGTGGCGCCTGTGTCTGAATCGATGGCGTCTTCAATGATAATATCGTCAAAGTAGGCGGTGAAGTTACCGCTGGTGGAAGTGCGGCTGTAAGCGATCATGATGCCGCTGATCTCATCGCCCACCAGTTCTCCTTTACCGATCTGGCAGGTAAATTTCTGCCACGTACCAACGGAGCCTCTGCCCGCGTTGGGATGCATTATAGCGCCGTTATTATCGCGGTAAGCGCTCAGGTCGTGCAGCACTTTGCCTGATTTGAAAGCAAGATCTACGGAGCTATACCTGCCTGGTTCGTTCACGGTATATTTCCAGAAGCTCAGCTGCATGTTGGTCTTTACGGGTATCCTGGTGTTAGCTATTTTATAATAATAGTCAGCGGCTCCGTTAGCGGTACCATCGATCTTAACGGAGTAAGCGCCGCTTTTGGCAGACTGCCCGTTTACGATAGTAGTGGTGGTATTGCTGACAGCACGGCTGGATACCAGCGCGTTCTGATAGAAGCAGGCGTCAATAGGTGTTACAATGTCCTGCGGGGTACCGTTGATAACGCAACTGGCTACACGGCTTTCAAAACTGTTCCTGTAGTATACCGGACCGTTTGAATAGGGTACCGGTATTTCCATAGGAGCGGTGGCGCTGGTCAGCATCCTGGCGGCTGCACCAGCCAGGCGGAGATAGTAATCGGAAGAGGTCCAGATACCATCCTGCGCCAGTGTACCGAAGTACTGATCTGTGGGGATGTCAAAGTAGTCTACCGCGGAAGAGATAATGTTGGTGGATTCTTCAAACTCGTCCAGCATGGCAAAATACATAGAGGTAGCGCCGATACTCTTGATGTTGCGGGCCTGGTTCCAGAGGAACTGTCCACCATTCCGTTTGGTATCGTTCGGATACCCGGAAACATGTTGAGACCAGGCGCTACCTGGAAAAATCACAGGATAGTAATCGATGCCGTTTTGATTACAGTAAGTTTTATCAGGAACCATATAATTGGCCCTGTAATTGTCTGCTCCGGCAGCATCGCTGTAAGCGCCTACTGTCCAGGGAGAGACCATGTTATAAGCTTTGTATACGTCTTCAAAATCAGTGCGGGAGCCTTCGTTCCTCAGGCGCCAGTCGCGCGGTACGCCTGCTATTACATAACAGCCGCGATCCTTGAAGAACTTAGCCAGTTCCAGTGCCTGGGGTTTGTTTACCAGGATGGTGCTGTAGCCTAATCCCCAGAGCTCTACTACCGGTTTGCCGTTCACGGTGGCGTAGCTGGGAGAGGAGGTAAGGGCGTAGATCTGTTCCATCTGGTATACCCAATCGCGCTTAATGCCTTCTACCAGGTCATCCAGTGATTGAGAGCCGTTGTTGACATCGGGCATGCAATACATCACATAGAAGTAGCGGCCGTTGTTTTCGCAGGCGTTCTTAATATTCACATAGTAATCATCTGTAGCCGTATATTTCATATCCCTGCCTACCGGAGCGTTGCGCTGGATGGCTACACCATCAAAACCGGCTTTCTGCAGCAGCGACATCTGTACATCTATTACTCCTTTATCAGTTGAGTTGTACAGTTTTGCAGGGCTGCCATTGCCCAGGTTTGCGAAGTTGGTAGGATAGAGTGTAACGCTGGATTTGTTCTGATAGTCAGCCAGGTAGGGAAATGTTTCCGTATTATGATTACCCCTGCCCGCTGCGGGCAGTTTGCCGTAAGCCCAGTGGCGCCAGTCTTCCGGCTTGCTGCCGGCTTCATGCCAGAGCTGGTAACCGGCAAATGATTTGCCTTTGAACTCGGAGCCTGGGTTGTTAGGCTTTGCAGGAATGGGCTGTGCTTCAGGATTTAATGTGCCGATGTATACGGAGATATCGGCAATATAGTTATCCTCGCTGCCAAAGCCCATGCGGATATCGCCGCCGTAACCCATGGAACCATCCAGTCCTGCATCGTTGAGTACGATGATGCGGGTGATCCATTTTTTGGTATTGGTCTTTTTGAAGTCGGCCCCTCCCCAGCCTGCGCCAGAGCGGGTGTAGTTCATCCACAGGGAGTTCATGCTGTTGTCGTAATAAGTAACGGTCAGGATGAGCTGCCTGGCGGTAGAGGGTACGGCATTGCGGTTACAGGTAACGTACATAAATTTGCCTGCAGGGATCTTTCTGCATGGTATGCCATCTATGGTGGCCGTTTGCGTATAGCCTTCCCCGGAAGGATTGTTTTCGGCTGCTAAAGTTAAACCCAGTGATTGTACGGGAGTTGTGAACTTTATCCAGTCGGCCACAGGAGGAAGCGTAATATCGCCTGCCATTGCGGCAATGTGAATGAATAGCAATAAGATAAGGGAAATGAAAACAGGTTTTTTCATAGATAGGTTTTTCTTCATAGTGTAAAGGTTCACAGATATGGTACGGAAAGGTACAAAAAATTGATTTATATTTCCCGGAATTTATGGAAAATCATCAACCCGAAATAAGGTCTGTGAATGTAACCCGCTATGTAACGCCATTGCGGGAGGGAGGCTCCATGCCTGCCATTGCAGAAGCGGATGACGGCTTCTTATATGTGCTGAAGTTCCGCGGGGCGGGGCAGGGCGTTAAAGCATTGACAGCTGAGCTGATAGGAGGAGAGATTGCACGTGCACTGGGAATGAAAGTGCCGGAGATCGTATTTGCACAACTGGATACCGCCTTCGGGCGTACGGAGCCGGATGAAGAGATCCAGGATCTGCTCAAGGCCAGTGTAGGGCTTAACCTGGCCGTGCATTACCTGCAGGGATCTATTACCTACGATCCCGCAGTGACTAGGATTGAACCGGAGCTGGCTTCGCGCATTGTATGGCTGGATTGCCTGCTCACTAATGTAGACCGCACGCCGCGCAATACCAATATGCTGATGTGGCACAAAGAGTTATGGCTGATTGATCATGGCGCATCTTTATACTTTCATCATACCTGGCATAACTGGAAAGAACATGCGGTAAGGCCTTTTGCACAGATAAAGGATCATGTGCTGCTGCCGCAGGCATCGGAACTGGAGCAGGCGGATACATTGTTTCGTGGGATATTGACGGAAGAACGCATCCGCGGGATCGTATCGCTGGTACCGGATGAATGGTTCAACGACGCCTTGCAGGCAGCCACACCCGCGGAAGGAAGGGAAGTATACATACAATTTTTATTAACACGGATCGCATCATCCGCAGTTTTTGTAAATGAAGCACAACATGCAAGGAAAGTTCTTATTTGAGTACGCTGTTATCCGCATAGTACCCCGCGTGGAACGCGAAGAATTCCTGAATGTGGGTGTGATCCTTTATTGTAAGGACAAGAAATTTCTGCAATGCATCTTCACGCTGGATGAAGAGCGGCTGCGCGCTTTTTGTCCGAATACAGATCTTGCGGAAGTAAGGGCTTACCTCTGCGCCTTTGAGCTGATCTGCCAGGGGAGTAAAGACGGCGGGCCTATTGCGCAACTGGATCTGTCATTACGTTTCCGCTGGCTGACTGCTACGCGGAGCACCATTTTGCAGACTTCTAAGGTCCATTCAGGTTTGACCGATAACCCGGAAGAGACATTGAAAAAGCTGCATACGCAGCTGGTATTGTGATATTAATGATATTATTTTAACAAAAGCGCCTGAAGCATACTGAAAGCATAGAGAAAGCATGGAGAAAGCATATAGAGGACAAGGAGAAGGCTGGTAAAATAATACCAGGGGCCTTCATCCCCGTCATTGCGAGGAGCAGTAAAGCCTTGTATGGGGGGGCGACGAAGCAATCTTTTAACACAATCTTCTGGTAGGATCTTCGCGGAGATTACGCTAAGAGATTGCTTCGTCGCCCCGCGCGCAAAAAACGTCCCTGAGCTCCTCGCAATGACGTGGCTGAAGACCTGATTGACCCGGAAAAGGAAAGAGACCGCCTTACAGACGGTCTCTTTCCTTATATATCAGACGGTTAATATTGCTTATTGCTTCGCTGCTTCTTTTTTCTTCTTCTCGTGGTCAACAATAGCACCTATGCCTGCGCCCATACCTGCACCAACGATGGTACCGATGGCGGCGCCCTTAACACGGTCGTTCTTGTTAACAACAGCGCCTGTGATGGCGCCCGCACCAGCACCTACTACAGCGCCTTTAGCGGTATGGCTCCATCCTTTCTTCTTGGCAGGAGCGGCAGTACCAGCAGAAGCGGTGCTGGTTTCGCTGCTGGCAGCAGGAGCGGCAGTGCTTCTCTTTTTGTGACTCGCAGCCTTAGTTTCGGTTTCTATCTGATCTTTTTTCGCATTGACCATGTTCATGGAATCAATGGCGGCTTGTTTTGCGCTTTCAATAGCTGCTGCATTATCAGCGTTATTGTGGCAGGAAGCGAATACCGCTGTTGCCGCAAGGGCTATCAATAACTTTTTCATGGTAAAAATTTTTGCTGTGTATTTACGATTAGCCCACAAATATCGAAAATTATGCCAGTCGTCAAAGCGTGCAGGCGGGGACGATAGCCAAAACGTACTATTATATGTTGATAGATAGTATTTTAGAAATTCTGATTTTTTTAAATTTTACTTAGCCGTGACGATGGTATTCCGGGTCTAATTGCTGCCGGTATTCCGGGTGGTTTTTAACAAATTTGGCTACGAAGGGGCAGTATACCATTACCTTTTTATGATGGGCAGCAGCATAGCGGAAGGCCTCCTTTGCCAGCGCGCTGGCAATACCCCTGCCTTCCAGGGCTTTAGGCACGGTGGTATGCATAAAGGCGATATCCTTTTTATAGAAACGGTAGGTGAGGTAGGCCTTTTCTCCTTCCAGTGCAATTTCGAACTGCATCTCTTTTTCGTTGTTAACGATCGTGTATGGGTTGTCTGGCATAGGGTAAAATTATTGATTATCCTTTGAAAACGCCACTTGTCATTATGCTCCTTTTTAAACTCTCGTTTTTCATATTTTGCAATTAACCAATACAAGGGTGCAGCCGGTAACCCCGCTGCTTTTAACAAAATCTGAACGCTTACATTTTTATGAAAAGATTATTTACCGCCTGTGCGGCCTGTCTCCTGGCCGCAGCTACCTATGCTCAGGATAATGCTTTATGGCTCAGGTACCCGGCGATCTCTCCAGACGGGAAGACGATTGCCTTCGGTTACAAGGGAGATATTTACCGGGTAGATGCCAACGGGGGAGTGGCCGTTCCGCTCACCATCCATGAGGCGCAGGATATGATGCCGGTATGGAGCCATGATGGCAAACACCTGGCCTTCGCCAGCGACCGTTACGGCAATTTCGACGTGTTTGTCATGCCAGCGGAAGGCGGGACGCCGGTAAGGCTTACTGCCAACAGCGCTGCTGATTATCCTTATGATTTTACGCCGGACAACAAAGAGGTATTGTTTGGCAGCGGACGTAATGCACCTGCCGCCAGCGTACGTTTCACTTCACCGCGCTTATTCAATAACCTGTATACGGTACCGGTTACAGGTGGCCGGGCAGTATTGCTGAGCGCAGCGGGCGCAGAGTCTGCACACTATAATGCAAAAGGTGATCAGCTGGTGTTCCAGGACCGTAAAGGCTATGAGGACCCCTGGCGCAAACATCATGTGTCTTCCGTTACCAGGGACATATGGGTGTTTGATATCGCCAAAGGTACTTATCAGCAGGTGTCTGATTATGTAGGAGAAGACCGCGAGCCGCTGTTTGGCGATGATAAGACCATCTACTTCCTGAGTGAAAGCGGCGGTATTTCGCAGAACCTGTTCAAAGCTTCGCTGACAGAGAAAGGGAAAGCACAGCAGCTTACCCGCTTCGATAAGCACCCTGTTAGGCATTTATCGAGGTCTGCCAATAACACTTTGTGCTTTACGTATAACGGCGAGATCTATACGCTGAAAGAGGGCGAACAGCCTAAGAAGATAGGCGTGAAGATCTTCAACGATGGCCGTGCCGGTATCGAGAAATACGTTCCCATCAGCGGTAACATTACTGAATTCGCCATGAGCCCCAGTGGGAAGGAAATGGCCTTCATTGCCCGTGGCGAAGTATTTGTGAGCAGCGTGGAAGGTAATATGACCAAACGGGTCACCAGTACGCCGCAACAGGAAAGAATGGTGGAATGGTCGCCTGATGGTAAGAAGCTGGTGTATGCCGCTGAAAGGAATGGCAACTGGGATATTTACCAGAGCACCATCGTAAGAAAAGAAGATCCTTATTTCTTTGCAGCTACTGTTTTAAAGGAAGAACCGCTGATCGCTACACCTGCAGAAGAGTATCAGCCGGTATTCTCCCCGGATGGCAAAGAGATTGCTTATATCGAAGACCGCAACGTGCTGAAAATATTCACGGTGGCAAGCGGTAAAACCCGTGTGATATTGCCTAAGGGGCACAACCATTCTTATTCAGACGGGGATTGGCATTTTGCATGGAGCCCGGATGGCAAATGGATCGTAACAGATGACCAGCAGGGTTTCTTCGGTTCCCGTAATGCCGCCCTGCTGCCGGTAGATGGCAAGGCATCTATCATATACCCGGTGAATAGTGGTTTCGGTGAGTCCAACAGCAAATGGCATGCAGATGGACGCATGCTTACCTGGGAAACCAGTCGCGATGGCCGTAAATCACTGGCCAGGCAAGGCAGCCGGGAAACAGATGTTTACGGGGTATTCTTCGACCAGGAAGCCTATGATAAATACAAGCTCACGAAAGATGAGTTCAACCTGCTGAAGGAGAAAGAAGATAACGCAGCTAAAGGTAAGGATACCAGCACTGCAAAAGGCAAGGATACTGCCGCTTCGAAGAAACCATTTATCCCTGATTTTGATAACCTTGAGAACAGGATACTGCGTTTAACTATCAACAGCGCTTCCATCAGCGATTATGTGCTGAGTAAAGACGCCAGCAAGCTGTATTATACGGCCTCCTTCGAGAAAGGTTATGACCTTTGGGTAACAGAACCGCGTACCGGCGATACAAAGATCCTGGCCAAACTGGGCGGTAGCCCCGGCAGCATAGCCCTTAGCAAGGACGGCAATACCGTGTTTGTGAGCAACAACGGCAGTGTAGTAAAAGTGGAGACGGCTTCCGGTAAGATTACACCGGTGAGCATTAAATCGGAAATGATCCTGAACCAGGAAGCAGAGCGTGCCTATATACTGGACCATGCCTGGAAACAGGTGAAAGAGAAATTCTATGATCCCACGATCCGCGGAATGGACTGGAAAATGTACCATGACAATTATGCCCGTTTCCTGCCGCATATCAGCAACAACTATGATTTCCAGGAACTGTTGAGCGAAATGCTGGGAGAGCTGAACGGCTCACATACCGGCGGCCGTTACTACCCGCAGCGCCCGGATGGTGATAATACCGCTTCCCTGGGCCTGCTGTATGACGAAACTTTTAAAGCCGGTGGACTGAAGGTGGATGAAGTGATTGCCGGAGGGCCTTTTGATAAAGCCGCCAGCAAATTGAAGAAAGGCGCCGTGATCGAAAAGATAGATGGTGTGGAAATCAGCACGCTGGTTGACTGGGCAGCATTGCTGAACCGCAAAGCCGGTAACAATGTATTGGTAAGCATTTACGATCCCGCTACCAAAACCCGTTGGGAGGAGACGGTGAAACCCATTAGCGATGGAGATGAAGGAACACTGATGTATAAACGCTGGATCAATAATATGCGTAAGATGGTGGACCGCCTCAGCAACGGCAAAGTAGGTTATGTGCATGTACAGGGCATGAACGATGCCAGCTTCCGTTCTGTATACGATGAAGTGATGGGCAAAAACCGTGATAAGCAGGCCCTGATCGTAGATACCCGCTTTAATGGCGGCGGATGGCTGCACGATGATCTGTACAATTTCCTGAGCGGTAAGCAATACCTGGAGTTTGCCCCGCAGGGAGAGAAGCTGAAAGGCGGCGAACCGATGGGACAATGGCAGCGCCCCAGCTGTGTGCTGATGAGTGAAGGCAATTACAGCGATGCGTTTATCTTCCCCTATATCTACAAACAGGGACATATTGGTAAGCTGATCGGTATGCCGGTAGCTGGTACGGGTACGGCGGTATGGTGGGAAAGACAGATCGATCCTTCCCTGGTATTCGGTATCCCGATGATGGCTACTATCGGTAAAGAAGGCCGTCCTACAGAGAACCTGCAGGTGGAGCCGGATATTCGCGTGCCTTTGCGTTATGAGGATTTCCTGGCTGGAAAAGATGCCCAGCTGGAAGCAGCAGTGAAGGAAATGCTGAAAGAAATAGAATAAGCGGATCAACAATACAAGCGGCCGGGCTATTAGGGGGAGTCTTCCTTTGGATAGTCCGGCTTTTTTGTATCTTGTCCGCATGTCCGTGGCTACCTTTCGAAAGAAGATTGTCCTTTGCTGCCCGCTATTGCTGCTATCAGTGTTGTCATTTGCCCAGATCAGGCAGTCGCTCTATACTGTCAAGCATTATACAGACGAGGATGGCTTGCCGCAGAACAGTGTAAAATGTCTGACGCCGGATGAATTTGGTTTTATGTGGATGGCTACGGAGAACGGCATGGTGCGGTTTGATGGAAAGCAATTCCTCGTTTTTAACGGAGCTAACCTCCCCATCCGTAACAGCCGCATACTCCATGTCTGCCCGGACGTAAACAGGCAGGGTATTTTTGCCAGGACAGCGGACCGGGAGGTACTGCTTATCCGGAACGGAAAAGCTGCCTTATCCGCGTCCCGGGATTTCGACTACATCAACTATACCGACACCTCTGCAATTTATCCTGTTTCAGGTTTGCCGGATATGTTTTTACCCAAGGAATTCACTGAAGATTACCTGCTGGCTTTGGGGCCGGATACTTACTTCAAGATCAAGAGGGATGTTATCTGTTTTTTTGAAGGCGGAAAGGAACGTTACAGGATACCCAATCCGGGTATTATTCGTGGAAATATATTTATACTGGACGAACAGCTTTGTTATATGGACAAGAACGGGCAATTTATCCTGCTTAACCAGGATGGGGCCCATTCGCTAAGCCTTGAAGGAGATCTCTTACAACAGCGCAGGTTATCCGCCCCCGGACAAAAAGAAGAAATATACTGGAATTTTGCCGCCAGGCAATTGTTTGTTTACACCGGTCATTCCTGTTACCGTTTATCATTGGAGAATGCTACCACAGTCAGTTCCAGGCTGGTATTACAGGATTTCGATTTTCAAGGTAATGCTATTGTAAGCGTGTACCATGACGACAAACAGCAAAGAGTATTCCTGGGTAGCCGTACCAAAGGATTATATGTATGCAAATGGAAACAATTCAAAAATTTTAAAACCGGGGAGGGGGAGGAAGTATATTATGCGCAGGCTCCGTTTGATAAGAACACAATTGTAACTCCCGGCGGGGCTGTGTTCAGCCCGGATGGAAAAGTGACCCGGATTCCGCTGTTAAGCAGCGGAGATACTGTGGACAGGTACAGTATTGCGCGGGATAAGAATGGTAACTACTGGTACAAAAGTTACTGGACCGTCATTAAATTTAACCAGGATATGAGCGCCATCCTGTGGTCGCAGAAACTGGATGATGGCATTACCCAGCTCTACGTGGCCAGCAACGGCCGCTTATGGATAGGCACAAGGAAAAAGGGCTTATATTTTCTGCAGACAACAGCGGCTCATCCGGTGGCTCAACATTACCGGGCAGACCTGAAAGACGTCAGTTACCTGATGTCGGAGGGGCCGGACATGCTATGGGTTGGCACGGGAAATGGATTGTATCGCATTCATTTGTCCTCAGGGAAAACTGACACCATACCCGCTTTCAATAATCGGTATGTTCGCAGCCTTTATATTCCCCGGAACGGAGAGGTATGGATCACCACCTATAATTACGGGATATTTCTTTATAAAGACGGGCGATTGACAAAGCTGCCAATGGACACGAGAGGGTACCTGGAGGCTGTTCACTGTATTGTTGCCGACAACCAGGGATTCCTGTGGATCACTACTAACAAGGGGCTTTTCCAGGTAAGCTATGCGGATGTAATGGCATTTGAAAAAAGAAAGCGGCAGGAGCTGTTCTATCTTTATTACGGAAAAGACCAGGGTTTTAGTACAAATGAATTTAATGGCGGTTGCCAGCCTTGCGCATTAAAACTGCAGAACGGGGATATTTCACTGCCTTCGCTGGAGGGACTGGTTTATTTCTCGCCTGCCGCAATACAGCCGGAGCTGCCTGACAAAGAAATATTCATAGACCAGGTTGAGGTGGATGGAAAAATGATTGATGCAGACAGCATGATCCTGTTGCCGGACCGTTTCCGTCACCTCGCGCTTTTTATCAGTACACCCTATTTTGGGGATCACAACAATCTCCGGCTGTACTATTCACTGGACGACGAAAACTATAGCGATAAAGCGCTTTGGCTAAAGGTCAATGATAACAGGATCATCGAGTTCTCATCCATACATTCCGGGCGGTATAAACTGCGCATCCGTAAATTAAGTGGTTTTGGGAACGGTAAGATCATGGAGCGGGTATTTGTTATTCGCGTAGAGGAAGCATTCTATGAAACGACCTGGTTCCGCATACTGGCAATGATAGTGATGATGTTGATAGCATTTGCTGTTTTCCTGTTACTGGTAGAAAGGGTGAAACGCAAGAGTCGTATGCTGGAAGCGCATGTAAAGGAACGTACGAGAGAATTGAAGGAAACGCTGGATAACCTGCAGCTTTCTGAACAGCAGTTACGCAGGCAGGGCTTTATTCAGCAGCAGCTAACTGCCGCTATGTCTCATGACCTGAAGACGCCATTGAAATATGTGATGCAGGTGCTGCGCAAAGGAGCCAGTGATAAAACTGAAATAGAGAAAGATGAAAGGAATGTGATCTATGAAAGCCTGTACAATATGTTTCACCTGGTGGAGAACCTGATCTCCTACATGAAATCGCAGTATATCAGTGATGACTCATCGTTGGAGATAACAGATCTCTATTTCCTGCTGGAAGAAAAGGCGGGTATTTTCCGCAGTGTTTCCGAAGCAAAGGAAGTGAGCATTGTGAATGATACGCAACCCGGCACGCTGGTGCTCGTGAACCGCCAGCTGCTCGCGATAGTGATCCATAACCTCCTGGATAATGCAGTGAAATACACCAGGAAAGGATATGTACGCTTACAGGCCTCCTGCGATGAGGAAAATATTTACATCAGGATCATAGATACAGGTATCGGGATGCCAGCGGGAGTAGCCTCATGGAGCAACCAAAGCGGGAACGGCATGCCTGTTACAGAAGGTAAGCCGCCTTCCTATGATGGGATAGGCTTACTGATCGTGCTGGAACTGCTGCAGCTGATCAACGGAAACATTGTAATAAAGCCGAACGATGGGGGCGGAACGGTTGTTGATATAATGCTGGCAATTGTTAAATAGGGACATTGTGCAGCCTGATCTTTTCCAGCAGCTCTATAATGCTGTTGATCTCCAGTTTGGAAAAGATGCGTGTTTTATAAGTACTTACTGTAGAAACCTGTAAATGCAGCACATCTGCTATTTTTTGCAGGGGAATACCTTTGGTGAGCAGGTTCATCACTTCGATCTCGCGCACGGAAAGTGCGTCGAAAGGGTTGACTTCAGGCTGCTTGTGCTGGTTAAGCTTGTTCAGCATCTGTTGGCGTGTAACAGCACTCATATATTTCTCCCTTTTCAAAAGGGTTTGTATCGCCAGTTTTGTTTCTTCTTCCGAAGAGTTCTTGCTGAGATATCCATCGGCGCCAGCCAGTAAATAGTCAATGGCATACATTTTCTCATCATACGCCGAAAAAATAAGCACCATGATATTGGGGCGCTGCAGCCTTACAGCATGCAGCATTTGAATGCTGTTACCACCGGGCAGGTTGATATCAAGTATGAGCAGGTCAAAAGGCTGTTTTGACAGTAAACTGACCGCATCGTCAAATGCCTCCACCGTTGATACAGTGACGGGATCCGGCAGTGTGGCTATGATTTTGGTAAGACCATACCGTACGATGGAATGGTCATCAGCAATAAGGATGTTGAACATATCCTAATGAATGAGCGGGCAAAAATAGATTATTTCTCAAATATGTAATGCTTTTTACTTGTAGTAAAAATACTACAAGAATTGTAGGGAATGGCTATTTGTGAGGACTTCTCCGGGCTCTACCTTTGCGAGGCCGACATAAATACATGAAGTAAATAGATAATACGATAACTGGCCTCTGAAATCCGCCTTACTAGCACTGGGCTGTTATGCTATTGTTTTTTCTTCCCCTTAACTATATCCCTATTGAGACAGCCCTTAAAATAACGACAAACATCACATTTTATACAGCGAACTATGAGCCAACTTTACAGGACCATTTTGTTTTACTGTTCCGTTTTGCTATGCCTATGCCTGAGTCTTGGCAGCTATGCAGAAGGTTCGAAGGATCTTTACCCGGGCGGTGCATTAGGTAACAGGGCTTACCTGATGAGTACGACTACGTCGAGCCGCAGCTGGCCTTTCCCTACTTTGGGTACCCACTATGCCTATGTTAAATCTGGTGAGACGATTGCAGCAGCTTCCAGCGCACAGGGGAATGGCAGTGGTCAGATCTGGCTGACGGCCCCTAACGGTACGGTATATACGACCACGGTGGGTGTTACTACGATCGGCCGGATCCTGAACCGAACCCAGGAGCTGGCGGGCCCATTTACAGGCTATACGCCTTATACGCGGGTGGCAAGCGCCGCAGAGGAAGGCATCTGGAAGATAGAGTTTTTGCCGGTTATAAGTACTTCGTCACTCGTATTTAGTGCCCCTAACATAGCGGCAGATGGTTCCTGGGCACAGAACGGTAGCGACAACACCATTTCCGCCTGGGATGTTTCTGTGAGCAGTGCCGGAACTGCGGCAACCATTATACCCGGAAGGGTATATGCTACCGTGATGGACATGTATGTAACTTCTTCAGGGAATTATTACGGTAAGCTGTATGTGCAGACAAATGACGGTTACACATATAAAGTGAACAATAACGGGCAGGCTGGGGCAGGCTTTGTTTTTTTTGTAAACAACAAGGGTATCACGAACGGTAACGGCGATGCAGCTCAATCGTCTTACAAAAGTCTTAATACATCAGATGCGGCTAATGTACCTATCTGGGATCCCCGAACAGCTGACGGCGCTCAGAGTATCACCCACAAGATGTTCTATGCAACACCGGATCCGGGATTGCCCAGCTCAGCCTCATTACCGGGCGGAACCATTACCTGGTTGAAGGTACCTAAAATGATACCCACGGTGAGTAGTATTACTATCGACGGGGTAGAAGGAACAACCGGGCAGGTAAGTAGTAAAGGGGCTTATATTAAGTTCAATGCCAGCCAGGCGGGCGCCTTTCGTATCATATTATCAGGTTCCGGTGGTTTTGCGACGCGAACGATCCGCGGATCAGCCGTAGCAGGAAACAACTCTGTATACTGGGATGGCAAAGACAATAATGGTAATGCGCCGGCCACGGGAACGGCGAACATTACAGCCGATATTCAGTTGCAGGGCGCTGAAGTGCATTTCCCGTTTTTTGATGTAGAGAGTAATATAGATGGTATTATCATTGAGCAGTTGAATGATGACGGCACGGTGAAAAGTGATATTGTGTACTGGGATGATAGTGATGCCTCGTTAAACGGCGCCGGTGCACCCTCCCCGAGGAACAATGGAAATGACGGCGCTGGTCTGCACAGTAACAGCAACGGCCATAAATGGGGTACCAACTACGGGAATGAAAGAACAATGGATACCTGGGCCTATGTGCTGGGAGAGATAGCGAGCCAGAATACTGTTCTTAATATAAGAAAGGCCGATCTGGCGGTGATGCCTTTCAATCCTGCCCCCCTGGTTACCCAGGTAGCTGCAGGACAGCCCATCACTTACAAACTTTCTGTTGTTAACAACGGCTCGAGTGATGTTGAAGGTGCACCGTTCAAGTTTAAAGTGCCTGCAGGGTTCACCATTGCGAACCTGTCAGACATTACTGTAACCACCTCCTGTGGCACAGTGAACAACGCGCTCATAGATGCCAGCGGAAATTATACGGCACTGCTGGATCTGCCTAATGGATGTATCATCACATTCGATATCACCGGCAGGCCAGGGGCATCGCTTGCAGGAAGTTCCCTGAGTATGGAGGCCAGTATCATGCGTCCCAATGATGTGACAGACCCTGATGCAACAAACCCGGATCCGGCAGTTCCTCCTACAGATCCTCACGTGGAATGTGAGAATGGCACTGGTACGGAGTCATGTAACAATATCAAGTATAATTCATCTGTTACAGTAACTGCCAGCGCGGATATTGTGACAGTGAAGAACACTGCTGCGACGAACTATGTGCCCGGCAAAAGTGTGGATTATACTATCACAGTGACCAATAATGGCCCTAGTGACGCAACCGATGTGAATGTGGTTGATAATGCACCGGCTGGTACTACTATCAACAGCTGGACAGCTGTTGTAACCAATGGTGTAGTATCATTACCCGCTACCACCGGAAGCGGTAACCTGGATCAGACGATTACTACGCTGCCTAATGGGGCGGTAGTTACATATACGGTAAGACTTGATATACCATCCGATTATAACAGTAACCTGGTAAACACCGCGGCGGTTACCACTGGTACGCCTGATCCTAATCCTGCTTGTCCTGCTTGTACTACTGCTCCGCTGTCTCCCGCAGCGGAAGCTGATATTGTGACAGTGAAGAGTACCAGTGCAACGAACTATGTACCTGGGCAGAGTGTGACTTATACCATTACGGTGACCAACAATGGTCCGAGTGATGCGGCTAATGTGAATGTAACGGATAATGCTCCTGCTGGTACGACTATCAGCAGCTGGACTGCTGCTGTAACCAATGGTTCCGTGACCCTGCCTAACACAAGCGGTAGTGGTAATATTAACGAGACTATCACAGCGCTTCCGAATGGTGCAGTAGTAACTTACACAGTAACGGTGGCTGTACCGTCCAGCTTTAGTGCTAATCTGACGAATACGGCTACTGTTACAAGCCCTACCCCTGATCCTAATCCTGGTTGTACAACCTGTACGACACCTCCGATCAGTGCAGCTCCGAGTGCAGACATTGTAACAACAAAAACAACTGGTGCAACTAGCTATGTGCCTGGACAGAGCGTGACTTATACTATTACAGTAACCAACAATGGTCCTAGTGATGCGGCTAATGTGAATGTAGTGGATAACGCTCCTGCTGGAACAACTATCAGCAGCTGGACTGCTGCTGTGACCACTGGTTCTGTGACCCTGCCTAACACAAGCGGCAGTGGTGATATTAATGAGACGATTGCAGCGCTTCCGAATGGTGCAGTAGTAACTTATACTATAACAATTGCTATTCCTTCTAATTATAACAGTAATCTGACGAATACGGCTACTGTTACCAGCCCCACACCTGATCCCAATCCTGGTTGTACAACTTGTACTACACCTCCGATCAGTGCAGCTCCGAGTGCAGACATCGTGACGACAAAAACAACTGGTGCGACTAGCTATGTACCTGGACAGAGCGTGACTTATACTATTACAGTAACCAACAATGGTCCGAGCGATGCGGCTGATGTGAATGTGGTAGATAATGCTCCTGCTGGTACAACTATCAGCAGCTGGAGTGCTGCTGTGACCACTGGTTCTGTGACGTTGCCTAATACAAGCGGTAGTGGTAATATTAATGAGACCATCGCATCGCTTCCGAATGGTGCAGTAGTAACTTATACTATAACAGTTGCTATTCCTTCTAATTATAACAGTAATCTGACGAATACGGCTACTGTTACCAGCCCCACACCTGATCCCAATCCTGGTTGTACAACTTGTACGACACCTCCGATCAGTGCAGCTCCGAGTGCAGACATCGTGACAACAAAAACAACTGGTGCGACTAGCTATGTACCTGGACAGAGCGTGACTTATACTATTACAGTAACCAACAATGGTCCGAGCGATGCGGCTGATGTGAATGTGGTAGATAATGCTCCTGCTGGTACAA